>JACLAB010012797.1_pt1 | contig 13529 bp, 8 predicted proteins | sample 8027921 | NCBI WGS metagenome assembly JACLAB01 (sample SAMN15725117, study PRJNA655200) | protist metagenome | isolation source: fluorescence activated cell sorting (FACS) single amplified genomes of... | place: USA: West Boothbay Harbor, Gulf of Maine | collected 2000-07-19
GCGGCGCGGCGCGCGGGACGAGACCGGGGCGCGTCCGGCGCACGCGCGTCCGGCGCAGGCGATGCGGTTAACGGCTAATACGAAAAGAAAACCGTGACTGTAGACGCGCACGGATCGATCACACGTTTCGTTTGGGAACGGTCGAAATCTCGGATAGTGTGATGCGGTTAATGTGTCTGAATTAGACAATTAAAACATACCTTGAATACTCGTAGGTAAAGCGTGGCTGTTTTGTGTTAATACCCTTGGATTCAGTGACGTGTGTCAAGAGGTAAACCAAGATTTACGAGTTAAACGAGTTAAAAAAAACGTTGGATTGGGTGTAAAAATGTCGCCAATGTATGAGCGAATAGACCGTGATGTTTGATTAACGATACCAGGTGACCGAACATTTTTCCATATGTTGATGACATCGAGTCGTGTAATCAACGGCTTTGCCGAATATAATAAGGTAACATATTTTATGACTTATATATTTTTATGATATTTATTTATTATTGTTAAAATATCACAAGCAAGAGACTGGCAACATTTACTTCCTTCGCGTGAAGACGCCGGCTAACCTCATTTACAAGTTTCAGTAGAGAACAAGACCAAGAGGTTAAATGCTATCCGTGGCGGCCTTGCACCCCTGTGACCTATCCGTGCAAGTGCACGGGAGCGACTACCTCAGAGGATTCGCGAAGGTAAGTCTTAGCATGACAGCTCGTATTCTTCATACTGGATGCTGTGTTTCTCGCAGAGGAATGGACTAAGGCTTAGGTTTATCCGAAAGCAAGTTTACGTTTGCTCAAGCGGGCTGTCAGCTATTCGGAAGGTCGCCGTTAGATTGAGACAAGGGGAAACCACCGCCCAAGAAATCGTGTCAACGCATCTAGAAAAGGTGGAAAACGCAAGGACTTTATTTGAGGGCGTTGCTAAAATATTTTCGCTAGATCCTCGTGACTGACGAAACGATCGGAAGCTTCGTGTCGCAGCAAGCAGATGCAGCTTTGTTGCAGGTCAGTCTCTGGACATGTTTATCTGGCTTTCACGAAAAATATGAGATATCTTCGTGCTGTACAGGCAAAGGAAATAGACAGGAAGCTCTCGGTCGGACTCGATCCCGGACTTCTTGCTGGGATTCCTTTTGGAATAAAGGTGGTTTCCTGCTGCATGTGTGCATTAGAAGCCTGTTTTTCTTCTCCAACGTCTCTCATATTTTAAGGACAATATCTGTGTATCAAATATGCCATCAACGGCTGGTATGTCTGTGCACTCTCTCTGTCATGGAAACCACATTCAAGCCACATTCATTTCAGGATCTCGTATACTTGAGGTACCCCAGATCTTGAAGTGCAGTTGAATGAGCACCACTTGAAGACGCACCACCAACCAAAATTATCGTGGAAATTGCCTGTCACCAGCTGAATCCCCGTCCTTCTGGCCCTTTCCACAGACGCATTATCCGCCATTCAACTCTCATGTTGTATCTGCTCTAAAGGTGACTTGCTTTTTGCTCTGCATATGAAAATATTTATGACATCTTCGTTTCCGAACAGGCTTCTGGTGCAATTATACTTGGGAAAACAAACCTTGATGAATTCGGTATGGGGAGCACTACTGAAACTTCTGCATACCGAGCTACTCGAAACCCTTGGGAACATCGCCGAGTCCCAGGAGGTTCATCTGGAGGATCTGCCGCAGCTGTTGCCCAGCACCAGTGTATTGCAGCTTTGGGTAGCGATACTGGAGGTTTGTCATCCTCTCGCTCTATCGGTCTAGTTCCGTGTACCATATCTTTCCCAACAGGATCCATAAGGCAACCTGCTTCCTTTTGTGGAGTAGTAGGTCTAAAGCCTACTTTTGGACTTTTGTCGCGACATGGACTCATGTCATATGCTTCATCCTTTGATTGCATTGGCCCTGTTACATCTTCGGTACAGGTAATTGTCTTGCATTAACTTTCCTCATCTCAGTGAATTAGATCTCGTCGACAATATGCAGGATGCCGCAATTGTGCTCTCGGCGATGAGCGAACCTTCCCAACAAATTGACTCAACCCTGCAGAAGCAAAAATCAAGTGCATACCATGAGCACCTGCTCGACATTGAGCATATGACGACACAACCGCTCCGTGGCCGTCGTTTTGCAATCATTAAAGAAACTATCGGTATGGCGAGTGCTTGATTTTGCGATTAATATCCTGCGATGTGCTTCACTTCTATTCTGCTCAAGGGCCTGGAGTTGAAATCTCAGTTGTAGAACGCATACTCACAGCTGCGAGTGATATTGAGGACCTGGGTGTGAGTGATATACTACTGTTCAGGAAACAGGCATGAAAATTGAAAATACGCAGGGGATCGTCGATGTTGTATCATGCCCAACATTTAATCTTGGGTTGCCTGCATATTATATCCTTGCACTTTCAGAAGCTAGCAGGTTTGATTGTTTCTTGTAACTTTCACATGTCAAAATAATTCTAGTTTGAAACGTTCCCAGTAACCTTGCTCGATACGACAATGTCCGCTTTGGAGATTCGGTAAATACATCAACTTCAATGTTCAGGTCCACTTTAACTTGAATTTAAGTTCTGTCAAGGAGCTCTCTCGCAGCGAAGGCATGGGTGCTGAAGTCAAACGCCGAATACTGATGGTTCTCACTACATCATCAGAAATGTAGCGTTGCAAAATTAATGCCCAGTTTCCCTCAGGGTTCGTATGCTCTATCAGCTGGCCACAGCGACGCATATTACAAACGAGCCCAGGAGGTTTGATTTTTCGAATCAACAATATCATTTTACCTCAGTATGACTCCGACAACTCTTAGGTTCGCAGCTTGGTTGAAGCTGATCTGTCCACAAAGCTCAAAACCTATGATGTTCTACTTACTCCTGCCGCTCCAACGCCAGCCTTTCGTGCAAACGAGAAGGTTTAGAGATATTTGATTGTTCAAACGCAACAAAACTGAATTTCTTTTTGTCGTTCCAGAAGGACCATCCACTGGCAATGTTTTCTGGTGATATGATGACTGTTAACATTAATTTGTGTGGGCTTCCGGTATGGACTGGTCCGTTGATTTTTTTCTAAGATCTTCTAAGTATTTGGTTCGGAATCACAGGCAATTGTTGTTCGTGGCGGGAAAGTATTGGTAGAAGACAAGCTCCTGCCAGTAGGGTTACAGTTCATCGGTCGACCGTTTGGGTAACGCTTTAACCACTTTCAATTTTTATTCAAAAAGCTAATATTTTGGTTCAGGGAAGTATCTCTTCTGGAAACTGCGCACATATTCGAGATATGCACGTGGAAGAATTGAGGTCGAATTGATGAACAGGAAATCATGAATGCAATGAAGCCGCAGCGCAATAGCACGGACTTAATCCCCGTAAATTTAAGCAATTTGGGAAGAGTGGGACTTTGAGTCTCTATCGCGTTGGATGTTGCCAGGCGTCCAGATATTTAAATTTGCGCGAACCGTAAACAAATGAACGTGCCAGCAGAAAATGAGCGAAAAAAACATCCTTACAACAAAGAGTTCTGGAGATATCTTGCCTGGGAAAAGGTCCATTCGGTTTCAGCTCGTTTGGGAGTGCTGGTTTCAACTTTCACTGTGTTGTCTCCTTGCCACTCGTGTCAGCTTTCCTCGCGACCCCATCGCCGTGTTTTGCATTGGTGGCTTTTTCACCTTCAGTCTGTAGATCGTAAAACTGTCAGGAAAGTCACGACAGGATGGAAAATCATTTTATGCAGATAAATCTTTACCTCGCGATACTTATGAAGATAAACCTTGAGAGGCTCGACGTACTCCTCGAAACCCAGCGTGCTCATGGCCCACAACAAATCGTCGCCGTTGATCGTCTTACGCTTTTCACGCTGACATTTATCACTTGCTTCGCTTGTGATAAAACTTATGAACTCAGATACACATTCCTGAACCGTCTCTTTTGCATCCTTTGCGATTTTAGCGTTCGCAGGAAGTGCTTTCTTCATGATCCGGCTGATGTTTGCGATTGGCAAGAAACGGTCCTGTTCGCGGACATTTCCACCTTTGTCATCATCGTCTTCGTCGATATCTGGTTCATTATTGTCGCTCATGTATACGCTTTGTGCTGAACAGCGTTGGAGGCTCCGGTTTTGCTTCTGTGTCGCGGAAGAATGGCCGTCGCGAGGGCAACAAGCTAATCAGTAGGTATCGAATAAATTATTAGTTAATACGAAGGTTAATCTGAAGGTACGAGTCCGTCAAAGGGATGTCACATTTAGCACTCCAACCCGGTTTTTTCAACCACGTAAGATATAAAGGTTTATACGTCTTCTGATTGGTCGAGAGCTCGATCATTTACAAAGGTCGTAAACTAAGTCACCGTACGATCACCGTTTGCCACTTTATTTCTGACTGCAACGCTGTGCGACGTCTTCCCGTTCTTTGGACTCCGACTGTTCCGCGGCACGTCCTTATCGTTGCGCTTGGCGTGCATGTAAGCGTCGTCCGCACACGCACGCCACTTCCGAACGAAGCAACGACGCAAACGCGTCTTCCTAGGAGGCGATGGTCGACGTCGAAGTTGACCGACGCGTCGATGAAAATTCAGCTTCAAATCTAAACTATGTGCACTTCTTCATCAAATCGTCTAAAAACTTAGTCCCGAACCAGCCGACCGCGTCGTCATTTCTGAGTCATAACCCCCCCCGGGTCATTCATCAGGGAGGCACTTCAACAATTATTATATAAAAATAAGGTGAATTAAATCTTTTGGGTCGCTACTTCAGTCTATCAAATTTCGTGATTTCAAAGCGAACTTTTCACCCAGGCGTGATTTTTTGTACCTCTTATGATAGATCCATTAACTCATGTACACGGAGCTGGTTCTTTAGGTCGCGGGCAGGTGTTGCCCGAAGGCTCAGAGGACGGCGCGCAGGGCAGGGTTTGGATAAATAAACATAGATATATATGTACGGACAATCAAGCAAATATTTTATCATAACTTTTACCTTCGTAGAAATAAATATATTCTCTGCAACGCCAACAAATGACCAAACTCCTACGTGGCAGCAACTATGCGTGCTATGGCATCATATCCATACTCCATCCTCACGGCCTGTTTCCTTCGCCCCAAGTCAACATATCTGGTCCATGCGGACAACATGTTGGAGTGATGCTCCGTGCTTAAGCTTTCGTTTCTGCCACCGAGCTGCTGGTAACAAATCCCAAGGTTCCGCCAATAAAAGCTAGGCACGGGCTTTGGGTGCTTGCTCACACACCAACTGATGATTTCAACGCATCGTTTGAAAGCCCATTCACTGTCGGCAGGCGTATCGGCAGGCTCGTTGTCTTTCCTCTTGTCGAGTTCCTTAGCAGCATCGAGCCCCCATGTAAGCAGCTCAAATGCAAGCCTGTGGTGAGCCGCATAGTAATCCTTAATTGCAACGCGCTCCCAGCGACCCTCCGGATACTTCAACTCGACGATCGATTTAGGTGGCAGTGCATCTGTCATATTTGGCAGTGATGCGCGCATCTCTTTGTAGATGCATCGTGGTCTTCTCCGTTTCCTGTTCACGGCCGAGTCGACACGTATGATTCTGTCGGCTATGCCAAATGGTTGTTCCTTGTAGAAACCTTCGGTACTGTCATCATCATCATGCCACCCACCCGCGAGGAAAATGTCGTTCGAAGCTTGATTGACGTCAATACTCGGTATCGACCCTAAATCTTTGCGACCAAAGTTGGCATCTAGAAGTGTACGCATAGAAAATCCATCTTTGTGGTACGGGTGATAGTGCGTGCCTGGAAACGTGAACCCCGGAAAGTTTGGGCCCTGCATAGGCACAAACCATCCGTACGTTAGCATCGACATATCGATCATTTGTACATCGCGCCTGTATTTGAGACACCGTTGTACGTACCGCGCGCTATTGGTGATTAAGTCACCGCGCACGATTAGCCGCGCGTTCCTTGGAAGCGGTCGAAGCATCTCGCGGCCAAACACCTCAAAGATTGTATTGTTGGACTCGTCCATAGCAGAGTGATTAATGACCAGGCGCGTAGCGAGAATCGCGACAGTGATGCTCATGGCGGCAGGGCCAGTGCCGAGTGATAGTGAGCGAAAAGAGAATATACCTCTGAGGACCTGGTAGACTTGTGATCCTTTTGGCCAAATCAAGACAATCTCTGAAGAAGCGATTTCAGCTAAGAACGCAGCGCCACAGCCGATAATGAACCCTGCGGCAACATCAGATTGCATCCAAAACCTGGCACTCACGACGAGGTGAAGATCGTTCTCAATAGGGAGGTTGGCAAGCAACTGAAAGACCACCGTGCAAATTATGTACGCAACAAACACAGGAGCAAGCCCTGGGAATTTATGTATCCCCTTTGTCTTCCTTTCACTTCCCCTCGCCACCGCCCATGATGCCGCTATCAAAAGCGGCAAGGCGATTCCATGCGTTTCAGCCGTCAGGTTCCAGATGTAGCTCCTTAGACCAAGGAGCGCGCGGTGTTCGCTTCTCTCCGCGCCGCTGTACAGCCGAAACGACCCGTACTCTTGTCGCGTAATGTGCGTGACAAAACCTTTCGCGGTGTGGGTGGCGCCCCATGCACCTGGCGGGTTGACTCCCTTCTGATCGAAAACAACATCATCTCTTGGCCTGCCTGAGTTACAGATCAGGTAGGCGTATGGAGTGAGGCCTATGAAAGGCACCAAAATCAAAAAAAAGACGCGCGGTCGGGTGAGGAGGCCTGCTCTCCGACACGGACAAAATAGTGCCCACGCCGCAAGCGGCGCACCAAAGAGCACAAACGTGTGCTGGTTTGTCATCGCTAGACCACACATTAGTGCACTCAATGCCGCCTCCAGCATAGATGGGCGTTTGTCTAGCCGTACTGCGCACAGTATAGCGAGCGCCACAAATAGGTTATTCAGACCAAACACCTCGGACTGGATGGTGTTCATCCATGTGTTCCTCTGCAAAGCGAGCAGTCCGGACCCGAGCGCGGCAGACGCGTGCGCGGTCAGCCGATCGGTTGTTGCATCCGCAGTTGCGGTTACTGTAGCTGTGTATACAACAGCTGCGCATGCCGCGCCTGCAATCGCAGATATGAAGTTGGCGCCCCACGCGGGTCCACGCGATCCGAAGCTCTCTCTGCCAAAGAGTTCCGTTCCCATGGACGCGAGCATGGTGAAAGTTGGATACCCGGGCGGATGGGCTATAGAGCGATCGCATGCAACAAATGCGAACTCGGATGCATCACCGCCCGCCGCGGAGGCGTGCAGGGTAGATGCATAAACGAGTAACGTCCCTGTGAAGATGAGACACGCACCGGCTAAGGTGTCGACGCGCATGTCTGCGAGAGCCGGCGAGGATACAGTATCATATATATGGTGACTTACTTATTATTATTGATATTAAACATGGGGTTGTATAAAGGCCTACCTATTGCCCCCGTAGTCGAGGGTTAGTTTAATTGGGGTTTGCAACATGGTTCGGCTGGGTGTAAAATTCGTGTGCACCGTAGTGCTATATTCCGCGTCGGGCCCCTGGTGTGGTCGTTATTAAACATGGGGTTGTATAAAAAAACACGCGCGACCCTAAATGTTTAGCGTGTAGCGCGTGTCGGTATTTGCAACCGACCAGTGTTCGTATGGTAATCGCACTGCCGACCGAAAGTCAACGACTATATCGGGAAAATGGTTTAAAGACTACTTTAGACTGAGCGGCGCTGGAAGTGGAAGCGCAACAACCTGCTTGTTTCCTTCAATACTGTTATATGAGCAACGTTACAGAATATGTTTCTGGATCGCCCGAGACAACCGAGCTGCGCAAAACTTCAAACTCAACGGCAAATGCATTAGTATTCGTATGAAATGGAGTGTGAGGTTTTGCGCAGCTTTTTTCATATCCTGCGGCAGGTTTTTGGCGATTTTTCTTCATTGACTCGCGAAATCGGTAGGTCCTGAAAACATCTGAAAACCAGAGGAAACACTTTTTATTTAATAAAAGATCTTATTTATATTTACCTTCGAAGGTAAGTTTCGTTCGTATATATTTTTACGAATGAAGAAATAAAAATACATCATTATTATTTAAAACATATTATATATATGTAAATAAATGTTATCTACACACGCACGTACGCACGCGCACATACACATGCATGCATGCACGCGAAAAACAAAGCTAACATAATTACTTGTGCCAACCCCCAACCGATCGAGCGGCGAAGAGGAGGAAAACACCAAAAAAAAATGGGCCGTCCTCTTCCAGTCAAAAGTAAAACTGGAGCGACTGAAAACAAGACACCATGGCGGTTCTGGTAGAGACAACTAGAGGAGACATTGTTATTGACCTACACACCAGCGAATGCCCACGCACCACGAAGAACTTTCTGAAGCTGTGCAAGATTAAATACTACAACAATGTTCTTTTCCATCGCGTGACTAAGGATTTCGTCGTGCAGACTGGCGATCCAACGGCCACGGGGAGAGGTGGGGACTCGGTATATAAATTTATGTATGGCGATCAGGCAAGATTCTTTGAGGATGAGATCCGGCCCTCACTGAATCACAAGAAAAAGGGGACAGTTTCCATGGCCTCTGCCGGGAGAAACCTGAATGCTAGTCAATTTCTCATCACTTTAAGAGATAATTGCGATGGATTGGATGGTCAGCAGACAGTGTTTGGTATTGTTTCTGAAGGGTTGGATGTTCTTGAGGCCATCAACAATATCTACTGTGACAATAAGGGGCGACCATGCCAGAATATACGAATAAGACACACGATAGTACTGGATGACCCATTCGACGACCCAGCAGGACTGGGAGCATTCATACCGAAACTCTCGCCCCAACTCATGAAAGATCCAGATGACTGGAGCCTTGAAGATGACTGGAAACCGGCCGAAGACATGGAAGAAAATCTTACCCGAGAAAACGAAACACACAGTCGCGCTGTGCTGCTTGAAATGATCGGAGATTTGCCTGATGTGGATGCTAAGCCCCCAGAGGAAAGCCTTTTCGTATGCCGTTTGAATCCTGTCACAACGGATGAGGACCTAGAAATTATATTCAGTCGCTTTGGAAAGGTAGTCACGTGCGATATCATTCGCGACCACAAGACAGGCGACTCTCTTAACTTTGCATTTGTGACATTTGCGACAAAGGAAGAAGCAGAGGCGGCATATTTCAAGATGGACAATGTGCTCATAGATGACAGACGCGTTCATGTAGACTTCAGCCAGTCCATGCAGAGTTTGTGGAAAAATTATAGCCGTTTTGGGAAAAGAGGGGGAACCGTTGAGGACGGTGACCAGGCACGTCTATGCCATATGCCATAGAGTGGACCAGGAAGGTAACACGCGCAGCGAAAAGAAGGGCTCAAAAGCAGGCACACAAGGTGCAGTGCGAAATAACGTGAGCAGACCTGCAAACCTGTCTAATTCGGGCAAGATAGGAAAGCCCAAAACTTTCAGCGAAACTTGCGCTACGTATGAAAATAAGAGAGGCAGGTGTTGATAATTAAAGCTGTACACGGTTTTAGAACGCAATGCGTGGCGCGAGTGTTGCATCTGATATCAACGTATCGCCAACTTGGGTGAACTTGTTCTGCGCAACACACAGCACAGCATCCCTCTTAATACATTAGGATTTTTCATTCTCCCCTCGATCAGCCAGAACGTAACAGATTTCTTTCGGGTCATTTGTGAAACAAAAACTGTATGCCAGAATGAAGAGAGACATATCCCCTGACTCGAGTGATGGACATCGCACCGATGAGCTGAGTCTAGCCTTGCATGAGTTACCAGGACAGAGAGCAGCTTAAAATCAAACGAGCAAAGCGTCGCGCGATGCCGGATCAGACTTAATTCACGTGGTCCTCCGGACGCAACTCGCCCTCATCCACTCCCCAAGTTCCACAAAAATGACTCTCTGTTTGCTGCTAAATATCCTGCTGTTCATCATTGAAGGTTTGGGACGGATCAGATTCGTGACAAATTATGTTGTCGCGACTGTGTATTTATATCGCGTATTTTCATCAACATTTACGTACATTCGTACTTTCATTATTACACGCGTTAAGGTATTATCATACGAAGGTAATAATTACAAATCAGCGATCACTGCTTGATTGCTTGTGATGAATAATAAATCATGAGATCAATAATGCGAGTTTCTCTCGGGTGGTGTCGGCAAAGCCGTGATGCGTGCACATGCGCATGCATGCAATCATACACATCGCCAGATTAATCATATCGTTAACATTGCTTTCCGTCGCAACTCAACAACCACGAACCTGGAAACCTCGGAACCTCCATATCTAGTAGAAGCTCGGGACGATCTGAGTATCCTTCTCACGAAATCGGGTCAGCTCGTTCAGCGAATCATGCAGTTTTGTGAGTGTCTCCATCATTTGCCTTTGGTTCAACTCCATGGATTCCAACCTCTGATTGTCTGTCAGAGGATCATTCATTGCTTTCGCAGCCTTAACAAAGTCTTTCACACTGGCAAAGCCACCTAGCAGACGTTCACCCCTGCCCTGCTTCAAGAAACTCTGTTGCCCAAAAGAGAGCCCGGCTCGATCCATCCGTGCCCTGTACTGCGCGGTTTCAACCTTTCGGCGAAGCACCTTCGCACGCCACACACGCTGAATCTGCAGTGCACAGCGCTCCATGAGCTCGAACTCCCCCACCGATTTACTATGTGTCAGGTACATGCGATAAAACATAGACTCTGAAAACCCCTGGTTAAAAAAATCACTTTTGAACTCCTCAAGCTTTCCCTTGTTTGCGGCGTTCACGTAGCGGACATAAGCGCGGAGCCCTTCCCGCGCAAACTTGCGCGCTAGTTGTTTGCGCATCTTTGTTTCGGACAGCGGGTACTTTTTGAACATCCGTTTTATAGCTACGCCGTTGAGATGGCATATCGAACAGAATGTGATCGTGTATGCGCTGCCGATGTACTCGGAGTGGGCGCTTAGGCATGCTTCCTCGCCAAAGGTGTCTCGACGACGAACTAGCCGACCTTTGTTGCTTACGACTCCCTTCACAACCACATTCAAAGACACAGCAGCGTCTCCAGCTTTGTAAATAAATTCGTGGCCAGCATAAACTTCGATGTGCGCACCAACAGAAAGTGCTAAAAGCGCGTCATTGGGAAGTTCAGAGTCTTGAAAAAGTTTCACCTGACCTATACCAACATTGTTCATGTGAACCATAGCTTCTTGCCGTAGTTGCGGGCTCAACAGGGAGAGGATATAGCGACGCTCAGGGGACGCATTTAAGCTCACACCAGCACTGTTTCCATCCTGCTGTACATGACGAAATCGAATGTACTTTCGAAGCCGGTATCTCAGATCCCCGGGGAACTTATGCTCTCTCATCATTAAATTCACCTCACGCATAGTTTGGCGATACTTCTTATTGCGATACCCGATTTCTGAAACAATTGAAGCAACCTCTGCAATGATGAAGATAAAAAGGGCGTAAAGTATTGCCATAGAGATGATCAGGAGAAGGCGCTCAGCCAAGCTCACTAACTGCATTTCCCCCTGTACAAGCAGCTGGAGCGCAGCGACATAGTACTCGAACTCGCCACCCATGACATCATTGCTGACAACCCAATTTACGGGAGTTTCTCCGTCGTCAGCGAAGCCATACTCGTACGCGGTTATTACCTTGAATGGCGTGGACGTGCCGACATCGTGGCCGCGCTGTTCATACTGTAATATAAAGCACCACGAGCAACAGACCATGTGGACAATTACAAATGCGCTGAAAATTTCCTGCACAAGCTGGATGATTTGAAGGTCAACCTCGTTTCGACTCACAAAAGTGTTCGTCAGGCGATTGGCACGAACACTAGTCATCATCTTGCGAACTTTCATCAGCTTGATTGAGCGCATCAGAAGTCCATGAACAAAACACATTTCCCATGGTACAATTGCAATGCTGTCTACAAAGAACCACGATAGAAAATATCGGCGTGCAACATCTGGGAGAGTGAGAATGTATGCCTGTGTCGGCTCATGATAGAAGCCAGTCCAGAAGTTCATCACGATGTCGAAAAGGTAGATCGTGTCAAAGAGCCGACCTACAATGAACAGCGACCTAGCATTCGCTGCCATCTCTGACCATGCCCTTTCAGGTTGAACAGGGTAGAAACACACATCTATGGGCAATTTGATGCACTGTGCGGAGAGCGTGACTAAAAGTAGAAGATGCCACGTAGTGACAACATGGCTCCTTGGATCAAACGCTTTATACTTGTGTGCCCAGTGATTCCAGCGTTGGCCTTGCGATCTGAGGTTGGGATTTGCGTTCTTTGTGACAACATCCGCAATATTTGATGGGCTGGCGATGGCAGCAACGACAGCAGCCTTTGCGCCTATATTCTTTAATGTTCGCATACTTGTCTCTCTCCCTAACTTCTTTAATCTTCGTCTACCATCCTCAGTCATGGCAAGCATGCTTTGAAAGCTTCCACTCCGTCGCATGCCACCCTTTACAGAGCCCTCGCCAGAATTCAAGCTGCACCAGCTGTCTTGCCGCTGGAGAGGCTCCCCTCGCGATGGACTCGTTGCCAGTTGGATATGTGAGTTGTTTGGATAAGCGCCACTTAGTTCTTTCCTCGCGAACGGCTCAGTGGCATAATCTTGCTTCTCAGGGGAATGTAAGTCGATGGCACCAAATGGAGGCAGCCCCATTCGAACAGGTGTAGTACTCCCCGGTGTCCAAAGACTAGACTCAAGATCTACCATGCCCTCTCCGGCCACCTCGTAAGGAATCCCAGCCTCTGATCTTCCCCAACCAAGGGCTCCAGATTCAGTCTCGCGTTCTGTGGTTCTTGGCGCCTTGGACGCTAAGTTTTGAATCGACGACGAGATTACGCCTTTATCGCCATTTCGAGTCAGCGCGTTTTCTGAGTCAATCGCGGCATGGCTCTCTGACAACGGGAGATCTTCACCTGGCGTCGATGAAGTTCTGTCCTGCATCGATGTAGCAGAACCGACGCTGTCGTGGCATTCAAGAGGTGAGGGTGCTACCTTGCGGATACTATGAGGAGTGGCGGCATGGACTGTTCAGCGGAAATACTATAGATGCAGGAGTAATGCTCACCTCATGACGGGCGGAATATACTTGGCAAGCTCCTATTTCGCTCCCTCGCACGTAAGAAAGAGCGTTCGAGCGCCCTGATTCCGTGGAGTGATGGCGATCAGACGGGGCTTCGAGCCGCCCTTTGCTCTGTGTCGCCGATAGTTGGTGAGGCGCTTACACATAAACTGGATCTCGAAATGCATAAATTTGCGTCGTTGCCTCCCTTGACTTTCTGCTCCGATAGTAAGGAAGGGCGAGTGCGTTGTGACTTCGACTAAAAGCGAGGTCCATCCCAGAAAAGTCCAGATTAAAAAGTGCCTTTCCTTTATTAAGTTACGATAGGACACGAAAGTAAGGTAATAAAGTGTTAAGACTCTTAATCTTAAAATTAACTCTGAAGAGTTATAATTAAATGTGATTATTTAATATTATTTATAGTAAGATCTTAACTAATTATTATACGA
>JACLAB010005188.1_pt1 | contig 13528 bp, 8 predicted proteins | sample 8027921 | NCBI WGS metagenome assembly JACLAB01 (sample SAMN15725117, study PRJNA655200) | protist metagenome | isolation source: fluorescence activated cell sorting (FACS) single amplified genomes of... | place: USA: West Boothbay Harbor, Gulf of Maine | collected 2000-07-19
CCAAACGTGTTTTTTGAACGCGCCGGGGTTTAGCGAACCGCGATGGCGTAACCGTCGCGTTCGCGCGCCCGCCAGTGCGCGGTGCGGCCGCGCACGCCCGCGGGCGCGCGTGAGCAGTTCGAAGTGGTTCCGTTGCATCGCATCCGCACGTCGCAGCGCGCCGAATGACTCGCAACTGCGTGTGCACGAACCCGAACTGCGACAAGGATGTCGAGCGATTCTCGTTCGCGCTCGGCAGGCACTGGAAAGACGACGCGCTCAGATCGATTCTATCGAGTCTCAGACCAAATGACTCCAGACACGTGATCGAAAAATACTTTTTACGCGCGATGACGAACCCCGATGCTGTCCGGGTGTCCTCGCGACACTTCTTCTGGCACACTTTAGCTTGGTCTCGAGGAGACACCCCGAAGTTGGTCTTCAAAGATGGTGCGGGCAAACGGCCGACGTACGTGCTCCATTCGAATCGACCGACGTACGCGGGCGAGCCAATCGTCGACCCGGCTCGTATTGAATGTATATCACCGCGCGAGACGCGTCTGCGCACGAAGGCGCCGGCACGGGAGCCGCTTTCGGATATTTCAAATTTGAATGAAGATGACAAGTGTGCGACACAAGCTGGTGTCAGAGTTGGAATTAAGCGGCGAAGATCCGCGCCTGCGGCAATTTGTTCGCGCGAGCGCGCGCAAAACACGTGTTTGAACGCGTTTGAAGTTGGAAGGCCGGCGGAAGAGACGTGCCGCGTGCAAGAAGTGACTATTGAAAAGTTGCGCTGTGAAAAGTTGAAGTTGAGCGAAGCGCTGCGGGTTGAACACCAGCGCGCGGACGTCGCGTGCCAGGAAGTTCGTTTGCTCACGGAGGACATTGAACAGTTTCGAAAAGATATGCGCGACCATGATCGAGCACCGTTGTGCATAACTATGCGACATTTGCGCGCGATGAGAGTCAGTGATGAGCAAATCAAAGCGCTCACAGGTTGGCCAAGTTTGAAAACATTTGATGCTTTGTGGCGGTTTGTCAACGCGGGCGATCGCAACGCGACGCAAAGCTTGTTGATTCGTGGACGACAAAGAAGAAGTGACTCCGCAAGTGTAACGGATGCGCACAAAACGGTCGCGCCGCGGAAGAAGAGCTTCGAATGGGAAGATATATTTTTGGCATGGTGGATGAGAGCGAAGATGGACCTGTCTGTGGATCAACTTGCATACTTCGTCGGAATGCGCAAAGCGACACTTACACGTGCATTACAACAAATGACATCATTTTTGACGGTGTTCATACGTGCTTACGGCGGCGATCCGATAGATCCCGAGTGGATCCAGATGACAACAGGGGAGGATTGGAAAGAAGCATACGGGCAGAAACCTTATGAGATTATCGACGTGACAGAAGTTCCCATGGAGACTCCAGACGACCCATATATGCAGCGTTTGTTTTACAGTCATTATAAGAAGCGCTATGTGTGTAAATTTCTTGGTGCCTGTCACCCGAATTGCCTTGCCGCTTTCTGTTCAGTTGGGTTTCCTGGATCCATTTTTGACAACGAAATTTGCTTTGCTGGAAAGGATCACCCGATGCTTAATCATGCGGTACACCGAGCCAGTATCCGCCGGAGGACGTTCACAGACGAGAACGACGAAAACGTAGTCGTTCCCGAAACAATTGCAGCTGATCGTGGCTTTTGCGAAGGCTTGAATAGACAGTTTGAACGGGATGCGTTCAGGCTTGTGCACCCTGCGTTTTCAAGAGGCAAGAATGTGGCGTTCTCCAAGGAGGACATTCTCGATACTAGGGCGCAAGCATGTCGTCGAGTGCTAATTGAAAATGCTTTTGGTCGCGTCAAGACGATTTGGAAGCGTATGCGCGGGCCAATAGCTATCTCCAAGCTGAAATCTGTGCATCAAGAGTGGCCAATAATATTTTTCCTAGCGCTAGATTTACAAGCTCCGCTAAGGTAGATTCCGCGCCCTGCACGACTCTGTAACCTTGTGTAAAGTACATTTATGATTGTTTTCTTCTTCGTATACGTCAAAATACTCCTTGAGAAGTGTTGATGGCTTATTTCGCGACCACATCGCGAGTATATCAGGTGCAACTTCAGGCAGCTCCAAATCACCGTCACCGCGCGTGTTCACAGTGCACCGTCGCTTCGCGCGCCCGACTTCGAATCTATTAAAGTCAATGTTGTCGAGAGGAACTTTGCGATTCACCGGATCTCCTTCGCCGCTCGTGCCAAACCACTCACTTTCGAGCGACGTGCATGGGTCAACTGGTCTTTGCAACTTGGCAAAAAACCAGAGCGCTGCGACGACGTGTATACACCCTCCAAAGTGTCCGCCCGCTCCCGCCTTACACGCGCACGTCCCACGCTCAACACTGACGACATGGTCCTGAACATGCTCATTGCTTTCTTCGTCGATACCTCCATACTTACATAACATGCAGACAGTGACGGCATAACGCTCTGCTTTGAGTGATGCCGGAATACCAACTTGGAACCACAATCGAAAGTGAGTTTGCATCCAAGGATGCTCAACGTTCGCAAAACGAATCGGAAGGGTCGTCCGCGCGTGTATTCGTGCGTATCCTTGTCGATATGCTTTGGATCGCACCGGGTCGTTGTAAACGGACATTCCTGCAAGCCACGTCGTGATGATGTCCTCACCCATGAGTGGTGACGTCTCGCGGAAGAGCTCAACGTCAGCGCTCCACGCTTCATCATCCATTGGTGCGTTCAAGTCGGGATCTAGCTCAGGGAATTGCGTCGCCGGAAGATGAAAATGGTGAACCAAGTATGTATGAAGACTTTTCCCTTCCGGATCCTGGACGTCGCCGTCGACGTCGATATCTAGCTGTTCGTACCGCCGCTCAAGTTCAATCCTCCCTATGACCTCTGAGATGATGTCATCTTTGTCCCGTATATCCTGGCATCCGCGGCGTCGGTCGTTCCGACGCACGTTCAGCCACCGTAACAAATCCGCTTTTGAGTTGTCCTCAACTCTCTTTTCCGGTAAAACGGCGCCTTTGACGAGATACTTCGGGATTCGTCTCGCTTGCGTTTCACCATTTCTAAAAAGGGCAGCCACTGGAACGAGTTCAACGGGCTTGTGAGTATCCGCGTCCCGCAAACCTAAAGCAAATTCTTCGTTTTCTGAGTGATTTGCGCTCAATATGGTGTTGTCATTCAGCCAGCGTCTCTCCTTTGTCCGTATATCGTACACGACCGCTCGTTCAAAACCGGCCATGCCTTCTTCAAGTTTGCAAATTTGCGTGTCCTCATCGCTCGCAGCGACGACCTCCTTCAACACGAGATACTTCACAAAAGAGCGTATATTTACAGTCCCTGCACTTCGTATGCAAGCTACAATTGCATCGAAAGCTGTTTGGGGTCCAAGTCCGGGCACTTTCCCGTCCCTGTAATCACACCCGCTTGCCACCGCCCACAAGCGCACAGCGGCGTCACCGTGCACGCACATGAGCTCCACGACTGTGTTCACCGCGTTCATGTCTACCGGCATCCTCACGTTATTTCTATTGAAAACGTTACACTTTAACGTCGAAACGCCCCAAGACACCTTATGAATGACGTTGGCGCACCCAAGCACCACCGCATCTGTGTCCTCCGTCAAAACAAAATCAACGAGACCACTGGACTCCATGAACTTCAACTGGTGATCTGATTCGTTTGGCGCCACGACATACACGAATCCACGCTCGCGCACTTCATTCAATATCTGAGGCAAATAACACCGTTCGTATTTTTCCCCTATCGCGCCTGCTCGCTTCGCGTGCGTCTCCTTCTTGTGTGTTGTTCTCGCCCCGTCAAAAACAAGTACTGGGAACACTGCTGCATTCACGAGCTTCGTAGCGCGCGAAATGACTGTATCTACAGCCGAATCCAGCCTATCCTGAACAGAACCAGTTTTGCGCATCGCCCACCCTTGGTGAATCCATATGTTTGCGTCTACCCCCGCTTTTGCGTTCGCGAACGCGCCGACGATGGTTGAGCGGACGACTGCATCGTCGAACGCTTTCCACCCTGCGTCGACGCCCATACGCACCAAAATTTGCAAACACGGCTATAATTCGATCACAAACACATTTGTCCACGCGTTTCTCTGCCTCGCAGACACGCGACGCGCGCGCGCGCCGCGACAGACGCGTGAAAGTGGCGCTCGTGTGCGCCGCGCCGCGCGAGTTCAAAAAAAGGACGAAAGTGAAGCTGATTCGAGGTTCGAGTCGGCAGTGGGTCGTGACGAGTCATGATTGGTCGACTTAAATACGTAAAATGATAGGAAAACCTTAGTGGAATGGGTCTATAGCGACGACCGTATTTTCATCTCTACGTCACGTATTTCTGGAAAAAGGGGTATTTTTGCGTCATCACTAAAAAATAGGGTAGAATTCTATCTCTTCGTCAGCCTTAGTTGCACACGCCTAACTCGGAAAATTGCGTTTGAGTCCGCGAGCGTTGCGCGAAGACCATCGAGTCGTGACTCGTCGGAAAAACAATTTACGATGCAATTTACGGAATTTCATTGTTAGTCGTCGCACATAACTTGCGCCATAAAAGTTATGATGCAAGTTATCGCTCAACGACTAACAATAGTGTGACTCGCTAAATGCAAGTTATGGTGCAAGTTATGGATTTCACTGTTAGTCGGCTTTAGCAATCTCTTTTTGAGCCTGATTGGTTCAACTGAATGAGAGTGAATTCACCGGATTGAATGTTGCGCACCCGACTAACGGGACACTTGTTAAATTACTTATGATACGGAAGATCTTCACAACGATATAGAGCGGCGCCTTGCGAGGTAGGACTTTGCCGCGAGCGATTGCGGTGCGGCGTTAGCACTCAATAAAGGGGTTGAATAGGATCGCTCTGCAGCATAGACCAGCGACGAGCTCCGTAAGTCGTTGGCTTCCGCAAGTATTTTGATCACGCTAACTTGCGTGCCGAGTAACTTCTTTGAACAGATGCAAAGGTTGCGACGAAGAAGATTCCCTGGGTGTGTGCGCAATCGAATCGCTTCGCTTTTATTTCCACTGCTCTTCTTTCACGTGTGTTGCGTTTTCTGTTCTGAAGAGTGCGTGCGCATGGTCCCGCGTGTCCAAAGAGAGCTACGGAGAAGCTTTCTCGTGAACTGGCGACAAGTTTTGAGGGACGCAAAGAGTGAAATTAAGTTCCAACTCCCAGACGAACACATCAACGTTAACGTGATATCACTACGTCGTGTCCGTGCTCGAAGCCTGGGTACCGTTCGATCCCTACACGACGAAGGTCTTTTCTGGACAGTGCAAGATGCCGTTGACGGTTTAGCAAATTTAGACCAAACCGCTATTTTGAAGTATGCTGGGACAAAAAAGCGAAAGAGACTCTCCGCGACGGCTCATTTTAACGTCACACGCATGATGCGCTTGCACAAGGAATATGACTCGCCGCGACAACGTGCAGCGATGAAACAAGTTCTAAGGCGGTCCCTACACGAACGTTTACGCTTTGGATGCTACATGTCACATGTAATGCTTTGGCAAAAAGCGCTGAAGGAGCATCTCCCTTTCATTATCGTGCTCGAAGACGACGTAACTGTTGTTCATAACTTTGCAACTAAGCTTAGAACACGTCTCGCCGCATTGCCACGTAACTGGGATGTGCTCTATCTTAATAGTTGTTACACTAAGTTTGGACCAGTATTTGACGTTGGTTTACGACTATCATACGGTGGACTGTGCACATTCGGTTACGCTATATCCTTGAAAGGTATGGGCGGTCTACTACGCGGCGGAGCGCTCAAGAGTGAAAAGCCAATCGATCACGTTTTGGATGAGGAGATACTCACCGGCCATCTACTTGCTTTTCATGCTACGCCACCACTTGTGCATCCAATGTCTCTACCAAGTACTCTTGCATACTAAAGCGTATGATACGTATCCGCATAGCAACAACAGATGAAATTTCCTGCTGTTGCTTTCTAAGGGGTGTCTCAAATCTGAGAAGTTGGTTGCTAAAAGTTTGATTTGAGGAACATCGTATCCATAGAGGCAAAATCACAAAACTTTTTCTGTAATATGTGCCTGCTAGCTCTAGTAGTGCTACTTCAAGTACTTGGGTCCCAGTACATCCACTGGTAGTTGTATGAAAGAATTAAAATTCAAACACCCTGCTGCCAAAGCTGAAGGACGCGTATTCGACACTTGACGTTGGTGCTATAGTCCTTTAGCGCTACGACTTACTCGAGTGTTTCACGTCTTTGTGGCAATAGAAATAGCTGTGCGTCAAACCTCTTCACACCAGGTACCATGAAATGCCCACACGTAGATGAGAGTCGCATCAACACCATATTTTTAGCATTTTACACTATGACACAGTGTCGGGAAGAAAATATCCCATATTACTTGACGAACTTCGATTTTATTACATTCCAAGTCAAGGAGTCAACTCGTAGACCGGGATGTCATGTACATCCCCATGCAGAACTGGCTGCATAGCAAACCATGGATCGGCCGACTCTCTCACCGCAAGAGCGTCAACAATGTGGCATATTCTAGATTCTATACACACAGAACCGTATATGGGTTGATCTTTGCCGGCAAATGCACCAAGCTGTACATACTCATAAAGTTTTCGGCGAAAAAGGAGTGCCCATTTTCGTACTGTAATGCGATCACCACCAAAATTGCCACCACCAAGCCGAACGAGCGTTGAGTTCAGAGTCCTACTTTTGCCATTCGCTAAGAATTTCAGCTCGCTTTTCTGAAACTTTTCTATAGCCAAGAAGATGATCTTCCGCGGAGGAACGACATGCGGTGCCTTTATCCAGGTCAACTCAGGTTTCAGATATTTGTTCATGAAGAAGTCATCACGAAACTGACCTATGTCTGTCCAGAAGAAGTGTGTACTATTGAAAGGGTTGTACCTCGCAGTCTCCGCTACCAAGTCACTCTTTTGATTCCAAATCTTGTATAAGTCTGATGTCGCATGGAATTGTTTTTCTGGATCCAAACGGTACTGCTCGTCCCAGTCAACCCAGTTGTCGAAAGAATCATCCAACGAAGAAAGGACTAGAAGAGTGGAACCTTTAGACCTGTGACGTTGATGACTAAAGTTTTCCACGTGCTCTTCTTGAGTGAAAATGACGACGTTGTCAGATAGAGAGAGATAACGAGATATCCATACACGATACTCGTCCTCTGTATGCTTGCCAGAAGTCGAATAATAGCCTGTCACCAAAGTTACGCTCGAGTGGGATTCACGCCCAAAATTTGCATTCTTCAAGCTTGAAACGACGTGTATCCTATTGTAGTGTGTTCGCTCGACCTGTCTACTATGTCGTGCAGCTTGAAGAAATAGGGCGAAAAAGCACAAATAACTCGCCAACAAAAGGTGCTTCCTGCATTCACTTTTCTTCATGCGTGTTCGATAACAAACAGTTCGGATTGGCGGAACGAGTAGGCTAGAGCTACACGTGCCACCAACGGTCGTTTTAAGCAGCGTCTAGTCGCGTTTTATGCTCGGGCGGTCTGGTACAGCCTTGGTACCACGGCAGCAAGTATTTGTAAGAGTAAACAGTGCCTAAACCCTAAACCCAAAACCAAACTGAAAGGAAGGGTGATCTGAGGCTCAAAAAGAGATTGCTAAAATGCTAAACCCTAACGACAACACACCAGCAGGCAATTTGACGACGCCCACGCGTGTAGATAGAACCACGTGATTGCGCACACCATAAACGTCTAATTGACTCTCATAGTTTAGGGCATTTGTAAAAACTGGAGGCATTTGTAAAAATGTTCGTAATCGAAAATTCGTAGTCCTCCCTCTCGACACACTAGCAGGCAATTTGGCCACGCTCACGCGTGCAGAAAGAATCACGTGATTGCGCACATCATCACCTGTCGGGTTGTGAACGCGTACCTCTAGTGCGCGCGCAGCGGGAATGGGCCCCCACCAAGGGAGTTTGCCCCCAAACGCGACCGTATAGGACTCAATAGTACAAGTACCAGTATGTGGTAAATACGTAGGGTTTAAAGATGGTGCTCGTGCAATAATTTGATAAGTCGGTAATTACAGAACCAGACTACGAATTTTCGATTACGAACATTTTTGACGATTACGAACATTCTAATGTTCTTTCGATGAACAGATGAAGAGTCTTCATGGGCAAAATAAACTCTTAGTTCGGCTCGACACTGTGCCTGTTCGTGCGCAGCGATTTGCCTGGCTTGTCCACTCTCCTTGGGTGGGAACGAATACCAGGTCGGTCGGTACTATCGTCGATAGTCTGTCGGTAATACCGACTCGGTATATTAAAAAGACTTTTTAAAACCGCCGACGAATATCGTGTCACTTGAACGCACTGTAGGGCATCCGGAGTGTTCCTACGATGGAATCGAAGAACGGCCCGTTACGTGGCACTACAGCGCCAGCGAACGGAATTCTTCGAAGAGCACTTAATCGTCGTCTTTACGTCTTGTGGAAAGTCACGCTTTCGTCTATTGTGATAGGTCTACTCTTGCGTTACGCGCTACCAGAGGTCAACCACGTGCAGCGCCAAGAACAACGCGCCGCCAAGGAGTCACTCGTCGAACTGTTTCAGACTCACAGCGAAAGACAGCACGGATATATGAATACGTTGAACGCAGAACAAAAGACCATCATTCGTATCTCGCGCCGGCAAGAAAGCACCAAATCTACTCTAACGATCACAGGATCAAATGACGCTGCGTCATATTTGTTAGAGGCCATCGAAGAGGACCCGCTCTTGCTCACTGTCGTCCTCTCACCAATGAGGAGAAGATGACTTTATTAAACAAGGCCATTAGAGGGTCGAGATTGATCTCTATGCTAGACGACGAGGTGACACATTTTGAGTTGGATGACTCTCCCGTAAAACCGAGGACGTTGAGCTACGAGAAGGCTCATGCATTCTTGGAGAGAAAGACGCGCAAGCTGCGTGAGAGCGAGACGTTGCCCACAGAAAGTAAACAGCAGCCTTTGATGTTGGCGAATTCAGCATCGCCGCATCAGTCGTCTAGGCGCAGGAACCCACGTACGCCGGAGAGAGTGCAGACTCCGTTTCGAACATGGTGTAACAAGCATCCGGGGATATGTGTAAAGTGCGAAAGACCTGGACACCTCTCCAAGGAGTGTCGCAATCCGAAGCCGATAAATTCACTCGGTTCGGACAATCCCTTGAGGACCGAGAATTCTAACACAGGGTCCGCTGGGGCGTATGCAGTGGCGTTTAGGTCGTCGAAATCCCCATCGCATGATGAAAGAGACCTGTCGGCAATTGTCCATGAAGTGGCCTGCTATTTTTGACAAAATTGCACCAGACTACACGTGTCCGATATGCGCTACGGTCAAGTTGCGCGAACAATCCCGACTACCGGCTTTGGATGTTCCAAAGGCCACCAAACCATGTCAGAGGGTATATGTGGACACGGTGCCAATCACTGACAGTGATTTGGTTCCGTTGACCCCCAAGAACGACTTGAGTTTTGACGCGTTGGTTTGGGAGTATCCGATACCCGAACTGCATGCCGCAGCGTCATCGTTGACGAAGATACAAGTGACGTCTCCGAAGTACCTCGTAGTAATCGTGGACGAGTTCACGAGGTACATGTGGGTGTATCCTACAGAGACAAAGGAGTCCTTTCATCTCGGAGTGGTGATGCATCATTGGTGGTCCACCTATCGACCGTTGATACAGGAACAAAGAGCGAGAGCGGACTCGAACGTTCAAGATTGGCGAATCGAAAACCTCGCGATTCATGCGGATGCCGGAACCGAGTTCGCAGGCATGTTCAAACGGATGGCAATGGCACAGGAAATTCAAGTCATCACGGCTCCTTCTCACCAGCAATGGAAGAACGGTCCCGTTGAAGGACGCATCAAGCTGCTGAAACAGTTGGTACAGATTTCAAGCATCCAATTTGGCGCGCCTAACCGTACGACCTATGTCTGTCAAGCTCACTATGCGGCTGGAATGTTAAACATGCTGCCGACAGCGCAGTTGACAAAGCGCGGTTTATCAACTCCATGGGAAGCGTTATACGGGCGACCTCCAAACAAAAATTGGATGTTACCATACGGTGCGACCTTATACGTTCGAGACTACCGTCCGAACAGTCTTGGATCAGGCCGGAAGGCGTATTTCGTCGGAGTGGCGACAGGTCCAACGTTCGGTTTTAAAGTACGGTATGAGAACAGCCAAAGAATTCATGAGGTCCAACACGCCATGATCATGAATCCGTCAATGACTTCGATGGAAAATGTACCATGTGTGGCATCTTTCCCGAAATTCGTCGATAGCGACGAAAACTTGGCAAACGATGGTCTCGATGAAGACCGATCTGATCATTTGGATGATCAAACTGAGAGGGAGATTGAATATCAACAGGATGATCACTTCGAAACTCCCGACGAGCAAGAGGAAATCAATGTGACGGTAGTCGACAATCAGCTCATTGTCGAACCGACGTCAGCTGACGACAATGAAGATATTGTCGAAGTGGCACAAACAGGCGATGACCAAGTGGCCATCGAAAATGTTTCCGTCGAACCTAATGTGGCTATCGACGAAGATCGACACTCTGATGAAGTGAGTGATGAAGTTGTCAAAGACATTGTTGTTCCTGAGACTCAGGAAAACAACGGCGATGGAGCCGAAAATGACAAGCAAGACACCCCGGTTGGTGATGACATTGTCGAACATGACGACAATGACGCGGATGAATCAGCAGTCGAACAGGAACCTCGACGATCATCCCGAGAGATTCGCGCGCCACAGCGATATGGTTTTCGCGTGGAAACGGCGATGAAGACTATGCCATCAGTTGGAAAACAAGTGCTACTTGATCCTGAGGCATACGTCAAAGGACGAACATCTGAGTTCAATCTGAAGTTTGGTGATGCGCAAATGCAGCGCATCAGAGTGCTGGACCTGTTTTCGGGTTCACACAGTGTGGAAGCTGCTCTCAAAGATGCAGGAGTATTCGAACATTTCGAGGTCGTGTCAGTCGACATTGACCCTTTCACCTCACCCACATGGTGTGGAGATGTTAGTGATTTACGAGACGCATTGCTTCACGACAGAAGCAGTCTTCCGACAGCCTTACAGGGACCTTTCCACATAATTTGGGCGTCGCCGCCGTGTACCGCTTACAGCGCGGCGAACACATGTCGCACTCAAGAGGAGGCGACACGACAGCTCGAGGAAGCCGACGATCGAGTCCTTGCAGCGTGGGAGATCATGGCGCATCTGAAGCCTATCGTCGAATTTACGGAGAATCCAGACACTGGACAAAATCGATTGGCGACACGCCCGATCACGTTATCTTACCAAAAGAACGCGAATACGACTACATACTGTTGTTGGGGACGTCCTGATCGAAAAGCGACCGTCATTCTGAGCAATCTCGCGTTGAATCTACCTGATTGTCGACGAGAGGGCGAGACTTGTTTAACCAAATCTGTTCTGGGAATTCATCCACAAACTGCACAAAGTGGATCGATCACGACGTCGTCTGGCGTAAAAGTACGTGGAACTCCCGTGAAGGAAGTACAACGAGTACCCAAGGGACTCATCAAGCATCTCTTCGCAGAAGCTTTTCATCGTTTCAAAAAACGTTTTAGAACGGTGATGAGCCCAACAAACAAAGACTTGAATGTGAGGGAAACGCTTCAATTTTCCGCTCATGCTGTTAACCACGTGACGGAATCTCTCCTTGGGGGTGCACGCAAAATCACCGAAGTGAGCGATGCAGAAATACTGGAGGCCAAGCGTAAAGAGCTTCAGGGTCTCGTTCAACGCGGAGTATTTGAGGTCGAATATGCTGATCATGATCAAGTAAAACCTTTGACTCATGTCTGGGTGGTTAAGGTTCGTTCGGATGACACTGTCAAGGCTCGTTTGTGTGCGGGAGGACACAAGCAAACTCGCGGGGTAAGTTTCTGGGAATGTTCTTCTCCCACACCGCGACACACCTCAACCATGACTTCTCTCGCGATTGCAGCGATCAACAAAGATTGGGTAATTGCCACGGCGGATGTCTCACAGGCCTACGTTGCGAGTGAGCTCCGATCACCGGTACTGATGAACGTGCCAAAAGAGCTTATTCCGATTTTAATCGAGATGAAACTCTGCGATCCGGAGAATGCAGACAAGGCAGTTCTCCGCCTCAAACGTTCTCTCTATGGTCTGGTTCAATCCGGAAGGAATTGGCATTCAGAGATTTCCAAGACTTTAGTTGAACTTGGCTGACATCAATTGGAAAAGGATCCGTGCGTGTTCTGCCTCGAAGGCGACGACGGACCGAGAGCAATACTAAACGTCTATGTGGACGACCTTCTTTATGTCGGGGAACCTGAACTATACGATGCAGCGCGTCAGCAACTACAACAAAGGTACGACATAACGTTCACCGACAAGGACGAAGCGATTGTGTTATGGAACGGATTGGAAATTCAACGTCTATCGGACGGCAGGATCAAAGTGACGCAAATCGCAAAGATTCGCGAGATGGCTCGCGAGTACAGACAGCAGTTGGCGCAGATTAAAGGCAAAGCCACTACGCCGGAGTTCAGTGAAGGGGATTTATTCGATCCCAGAGACATTATTGATCTCAAAACCGCGGATAAGCGTCAACTTGAAACATTACACATGTATCAGAGAATGGTTGGCAGCGCAATGTATGTAATGTGCTCGACACGGTTCGACATCGCATATGCTATGTCTAAGGCATCGAAAGTGATGCATGCGGCTTCCGAGAAACATCTTCGTGGCATTGCCAGGGTCATCAAGTATCTTGTACAACATGAAGACCTTGGAATCGTTTTCGACGGAAAACAATGTACCGCTGGAAACGTGCCGCATGTCAGTCTATTCGTCGATGCGAACTATGCAACGGAACCGATGCACATGAATAATGAAAATGATCTTGGACGAAAGTCTACATCTGCCGCTGTTTTCATGGCCTGCGGAGCCCCTATATTCTGGAAGAGCAAGATTCAGAGAGAAGTTGCGCTCAACACGGGCGAAGCGGAATTTCGTTCAATGGCGAATGCGTTGAAGGAAGCGTACTTTGTACGTAGTTTCCTTCAAGAACTGGGATATTCGGTGAAACCGATGCCTTTGTTCTGCGACGCGGCTGTAACAATCGCACAAGCGAAGCGTGATGGCGTCTCCTGGCGCGAAGGAACGCGTCAGTATGAAGTAACGCTCAGCGCCGTCTACCGCGCGTGTCGCGATGGGATTATCGTACCCATCAAAATTCCAAGTGGAGATAACTTCAGTGACTTGCTGACGAAGTCATTGAATCAAGATGTGTCCAAGAGACACAGAGACCGCATCACTGGCGATGCAGGTCAGTATCAGGAGTGGCTTCTTGAAAAGCTTGACGCCTTTCAAGGCACCGAATTACCGCACGATGGTTTTCTGTCCAAGACAGAAATGATCAGCTCGGCTGGCATTACGGTTTAACCACTGCCTAAGTTTTGTTTTTTGTACGTCGCTAACGTCAGATTCTG
>JACLAB010002372.1_pt1 | contig 13518 bp, 3 predicted proteins | sample 8027921 | NCBI WGS metagenome assembly JACLAB01 (sample SAMN15725117, study PRJNA655200) | protist metagenome | isolation source: fluorescence activated cell sorting (FACS) single amplified genomes of... | place: USA: West Boothbay Harbor, Gulf of Maine | collected 2000-07-19
GGCCTTCCAAATTGGCAAAAGCAGAGCTGCTTGTTGCCCGTGTTTCGTATCTCGCGAAACTTTGCCGCCGCCGCAGTGGCGCACCTCTCCGCTTCTACCAGAAGTAGCGGACATCACGAGGCATTCCTACCAACTTTCCTCACGGTGAATTCCGACGCATTCTCGTTCCGTGATTTGCGTCCCGACGTGGCGTACATGCGCTGGCGTCCAGCCTTTGACTTGGACGCGGTACCCAGACTTGCGCCGATTCGCGACGCTCTGTACCACCCCGTCAAATCTCTGGAGATGTATAGAAATCTCTCAAGCGTCATTTGAAGCGTGAATTTCAAATTATTTCAAAGTTTCACTCACATGACCTCGTCGTCTCGAGCGCCTTCGGGCGCCGAAGACGCCGCCGCGCGCGCGACCCGGGGTTTGCAACTTTCCGTGTCCAATATCAAAAATACTAGTCCATCATTCCTCTTAAAAGCGTAAAAATTTGATGAAACGAAATATAAAGGTACAAACGCACCAACGAACCGCGACGCCGACAGGCCGAGGCGCGCCGCGACGATTCATTCGTCGCTTGGAGTCGTTGGTGGTCGAGTCTCGCGCCGCGCGCCGCCGCGGCACTCCACCGCGTCGACGCCGAGCGGTCGGTGCGTGCATAACACACAAGCTTCGTTTCAGCGCTCATTCGCTTCGTCGTCCATGCCACTCGCGCCGCCGACGCGCTCGAGCGCGCGTCGCATCGTCTCGTGAAGTCGGAAGCCGCGGCCATCGCGCGGGACGCGGGGTGAACGTGCGGGAACGCGCGACGTCGAGCGCCGTTCGTCGCGCGAAGATGGGCGGTAACGGTCGTACAAGCTCGCGCCGAGGGTTCAGAGCGCTCGCCACCGTCGCGCTCGTCGTCGTCGTCGCGTCGTTGGCGCACTCGTGTCAAGGCTTGACGTTTAATCGCTGCGAGCGCGGGTGCTCGGCGAGCGCTGGACGAGGGCGATGCGGCTTAGACGGCGTGTGCGTCTGCGAGGTGGGATGGACGGGACTTACATGCGATGTTCCCACGCCATCGGTGGTGAAAGAGTCGCGTCTGGATGGGTCGGCGGGGTACAAGTACGACACCGCCGGGACGGCGTACGACGAAAAGTATGTCGAAGACGTCATGGTCGACACGCGAAAGAACGTAATTTACGTCTACGCGCAAGATACTAATGGAACGCGAGTGATCGAGGTCGATCCGAGGTATCCGGAGACTTTTACCTCAAACGGCGTGACGGCGAGAGGTTGGGGACAAACGAACGGGCCGAGACGAGAGACGACGGGCGCGGTGCCATTATCGATATCACCTTTGCCAGATTTTTGTGGTATTGGGATCTCGAGCGGGTGCGCAGCGAAGCACCCGAGAGCATACGGCCACGTGGATCCTCAGAAGTCGCGCGGTTGGTACGGAGTGTACGCTAAAATGGCTGCCGATTTTTCGACGGCGCTGACGGGCGTCGTCGTGCCAGTGAATATGTGGCATCAGACCACGGCAAATCGGTTTAGATTTTCGTTATTCAAGTACGTCGGTACTACGTGCTCGTCAGATTCATCGCAGTGGGCGAACTGCGTTCTCAGTTCATCGACAAGTGGTCAGGCAAGTGCGACTTTCTCACAAGACCAGTACATTTTGGATGCCATGGGCGCGGACCCAGCCAACGGCATGATAGTGTACAAGGCCACGCACGAAGACGGTCTGTCGCGAAGCATCATTGGTCACGTCGACAGCAATTTGCAAACTAAAGGAATAACGCCCTTAACTCCGGGTTTACTTGGCACTAAATGCCCCGAATGTTCTCTCGAACCGGACGCCATGAGGCTGGAGACGAGTGTGGCCCATACTCAAACAGGTGTCAACTATGTCATCTTCGCTGGATCTGCCCTGTTAGATGTCTCCGATGGCAGAACCTTTTATCCTACTTTGTTCAAGGTGAATACAAACTCAGGGACTCGTGACGGCGATGGGGTTGAAATGTATTTGGACTCGACAAACGTCAAGGTGCTCGAGGCGTGCGAAGGGCAGCTCGATTCAAAGCAAGGACGCTTTTCGACGTTTACTGCGATCACAAAGCACAACGGCTATGGATACGTGGGCACTTCAGGTCGAGACGGCGACTGTCCGGGGTGTAAAAATCGCGCGGCATGCATCTTCATGTTTGACTTGAATTTTGCTGAAGGAGATAGTCCACTCGCCGTGATTGCTCTTGACGCAGCGCTTGGAGAGCGTGATGCTCTGAGCGCTACCGTTCAAACCGGAGCCACGGCAGGAGAAAAAGATTTTATGTACTGGGCCGTGGGATCGCGTGAAAGCGGTAAGAGTCGGATCGTCAAGATAGAAATAGGGGGGACGGATACGTCTAGTGCTTGTACGAGTGGTTGTTTCAAGCGTGTGGGGACGTTTGAAGAAAGTCACACCATCGGTGGCATCAGCGCCGTACCGGGCGAGCGCAGTGTGTTCACGGTGAGTTCTGCGGCGAGTACGACGTACACAAAGTACTCCACGGTGATCGTTTCGGGGATCGAGCCGACTCACATCAATGCGCTCACGTCTGGAACGCCGATAAAAATTCATGGATATGGCTTTTATTCGCCTACCCTCGCCAGTGGAATGAGTCATTCGATTTCATGTAGGTTCGGACACACTTATGACGCAAATAACGGGTTTTCGAAGACATCTTGGTCGCCAGCAACTTATGTTTCGGCGACAGAGCTCTCATGCATGGCACCGTCGGCGTCAAATTCAAACTCCTCCACTATAGGTTATAGCGAAGTCCAAATATCGTTCGATGGATTACCAACCGATTCGAGCGATCCAACAAGCGTTTGGACCAACTCGCTGTGGAACTCTGGTCAGATATATTTACGTTATCACGATCCAGCCGTCACAATTAGTACAAAGATTGGTTCAGGTGACGCCAAGGTTCTTCTCACAGGCGAGGACGCTGATAACGTGCCTGTGCACCTTCGCATACTCGGAGGTCCGTTTCTGAATTCGCCCGATTTAAAGTGTAAGTTTAACAACAACACGACGAGTGTGACCAGTGCAGTGTTCGTTAGTTCGTCAGAAATCAAGTGTCGTGTGTGCAACGTAGTCAATGGAAGGTGCGCCAATCCGGTTGGGAGTCCGCTTCCATGGCTTACGAACGGACAACCGCAAGATGTCGAGGTCGCAACTGCACTGAACGGTATTGATTACGTTAGTGGAGGGACTTTGAAGCTTCACGGACCACCAGTTGGAGTTAAGCTCTTGAGCGGGCCGGATTCTTATCAAGCCCGAGTCGCCGCGACAGATTTCTCACTTGGAACGTTCAAGGTTGGACTTGTGGATATAAATGGAACTGAAATCAACTATGACCGTGGTCAAGGAGGTACGAAAGGCTACACGATTTCAGCAAGTATTTCTGGGCCGTCAGAGGTCGCTATCACCGAGGCAACGTCATCAGTGCAGACTTCGGACGGCATCGCAACATTCACTCCACGGCTATCCTCGATACCAACCGCTGGGGAATACGTGATCACTTTTACCGCAACCGATTGTACCAATGATAATGGAGCATGTAGTGATGACCTTGGTGTACTTGCACACGCGTATTTATCCGTAACACCAGGTTCAAGCGGTGGTTTGAAGGTGACGCCCGGCGCGGCGACGGAGAATTCTATGATATCAAGTGCTACGTTGTTTCCAACAGATGTCATCGTGCTCGATGCGGCCCGAAATGTATCGATCGGACATTTGACAGTCGACATCGTCGATATCGGCGGAAGTATGCTCCAGACGCTATCTGTTGATGACGTCACCGTACAAGCGTCACTCGTGACGGGCACACTCAACACTAGCGAAGACTACACAGAGAGAAGTACCGGAGCCCAGCTCACTGGAACGCTGAACAAGACGACTGATGATGGTCGAGTATCATTCTCCGATCTCACACTTGTCGCTGTGCCACCTTCTGGTTCACGAGCTGTAGGATCTACGGACGATATCACGTATAGCGATGCCACACGAGGAGACTTTGGCGAGGCTTCGAAGTACATCGTGCAGTTTGCGACGACGTTGAATGGAGTTCGATATCGCGCGCATTCAATTATGCAAATGGAGATCGGCGAACCGTCCTACCTTCGTATAAATGGGACGTATAGTAAGAGAACAGTTTACGCAGAGGCGCCCAACCAATCCGTAGGTGAAATTATCATAGGCGCGTACGACGGGGGGAATAACTTTGTCGGTGTGGCGGAAATTACGCCGCGTACTGTGACCGTACAGGCATCTGCTGGGATCACTTTGGATGGCACTTTGCAAGTAAAACGAGACAACAGCGGTGTATGGCGATTTTCTGATCTCAAAATAGTCGGACCTGTCGTTGGGGAGTTCGGATTGATATTCTCGTCTGGCGATTTAACAGCCGTTCTCCAAGTGGTAAATGTGCTAGCTGGAGACGCTGGATATGAACTAGCTTCGAGTCAATCGATATTATCATCGGTAACAGCCGATCAATCTGTAGGATTGGATTCGTTCACGGTATACGTTAAAGATATGCTCGGCAATTCAATGGGAACCACGGATCGTCACTCAACCACGGATGCAGTAGCGCCAAATCGAACCATTCAAGTGACTTGCGAAACTTTGCAACTTTCTGGAACGACTGCGATTTTCACGAATGGCAACGGTCAAGCTTCTTTCACGGGGGTGATTGCAAATTCACCCAAAGTCGGCACGCACACCCTTAACGTCATTGAGACTGGTGCTGAAGTGAGTGGCGAGGTGCGCGCGGGAAAGCTACAAAGTGCAGTCCTCACGGTAAGCGTTTCCATTGGAGCCGTGAGGGGATTCAAGGTCACCAGCCCCAAAGTCTTAGAATTTTCGCCATCATTCACTGAAAGCATCCAACCATCCGAGGCAGCAGCATACTCAGCCGGGCACTCTGTGCCTCTGAATGACTTCATCGTCGTACCGGTGGATGGGGCAGGAAATGAGTCGCCGACGGGGACTTTGCCGAACGGAGTTACGTTGACGGCGGTGATGAATGACACAAGCGTTGAAATCCATCCGTACATACTCGGTGCAAATGCGACAACAATCGCAAGAACGTCGGTACTTACTGTATACACAGATACTTCACTGTACCCGAGGACTGGCTCTCTTTTGGAAACCACTTCCAGCGCCGGGACTGCGACGTTCTCAGGTTTGCATCTCGTCAAGCCGCAGAAAGGAACGTACAATTTGACTTTCGTGTCGTCCGATTCGAGTTTGAGGTCTGCGAGCGTGGATTTAGAGATCACGGCAGGACGATCCGTTCACCTCGGCTTACTGCCGTACTGCGCCACGGTCGACGGAGCATGCCAAACCAATGTCAACTGCACTTGTCATCAATATCGCGCCGCGTCAGACGTTGCAATGCACCCAGTCATGGTGACTATTCTCGACGGAGCTTTCAATCCCGTCGATGATCTAGAAACGAAAGCTTGCGAGACATGTCCTCGCAGACGTGTGCATTTATCGCCGCAAAATGTCACCTTGTGCAGAAGAACTGGTGAAGGCAACGCGTGCGAATGTGCTGGGCTTGCCAGTACATCGTCGACACTGCATGGAGTATCATGTACATTAGTGGCGACTTTTGAAGCCGATACTGAGTCTGGTGGAAGCTATTTTGACGGACTACACATCGCTAAGCCGTACATCGGTACGTACGCCATTGACATCCACTCGCCGGGTCTGTTGGGTGTGCAGTACTACTTTTCCGTGACTTTGGGAAATGCGGCACAATTCATCCTCGACGACACACAAGGGAGTGGAACATTCAAATCTAAGCTAGAAACATCGATTGCGAACGCTTCCAGTCCTCTGGTCGGGCGACTTTACGATGGCGGAGGGAATTTTATTTCGGCTTCGCCGACCGGGGCACAAATATTTGTCGTCTGCCAAACCGCCGCATTGGCGGCTTATCCACAGGGCATCAATCCCGTGATAGGAGGGGATACTTTTGCGATATCATGTGGTAGCACTTCCACGTGTGCACCTCAGGTGAGTCAACTATGCTCGAACGCGATGAATTATTTATTTCACGGGGAACAATTAATTAACTTATTTAAATACACAGGGCGGCACACCCGGCGTCGTTGAGTTTAAGAACCTCGTGCTGCTCGCGCCGACTGCACAGCGGCACGATATCGTATTTTATCTCAACGGCAAGGCCGTGGCGACTTATGCGGTAACAGTGGCGTTGGGAGATCCGGCCAAACTGGTCGTGGCAAATTCACCGAAAGGATCATACCGCGCGACGGCATCAACAACTCTCGGCCCTTTCGAAATTGCGATCGCAGATGACGCAGGTAATCGTATCGGGTCGCGTAACACTCATGATTACAGTATTATCGCCAGCATCGTGGGTCAAAGGTACGTTTTGATTCTAATTAATTTCACAACCGGAATTAATTAATTTTATTCAAAATTTAGGCATACATTTGCGACGAGCGGAAGAAATGGCGTCATAGCGGCAGGAACAGGCAGCATACTATTTCGTGACACAGTGATTCATGCCCCAGAGGTACGCTCCCATTGATGGCAGACTTCATTAGAACTTTCATCCTCACACACAATTAATTACAGGTCGGGGATTACGTGATTTCTTTCAACTGCGACAATTGTACCGCATTAGGGCTCACCGTTGCGCCCGCGACTCGTACATTTGCGATTACGATTGGCACTGCAAGTGCGCTCTTCATCTCACCGGTAAGGCTTACTTATTTTTTCTTTTTCACGCAAAATATTAATGGATTAATTATATCAGACTTTCACGTCACCTGCCAGCGGTGCGACAATCGCGTTGCAGACTGCGTATTCCACAGCAAAAGAAGTAAAATTGAGTATGATTCAGATTCGTGTGGTCGATGCGGGCTTGAATGCGCTCAACCTCAATTACGAAATTTCTGTAAAGGCGGAGCGCGTGGTCGTGAGCGCTTGCAACTTTGAGACGAATGTGTCCTACACACCTCGGACTATCGTTGCGGGCACAGCGGTGTTCGATGATATTATATTCTATCGTCCGTGCACCGGAACGTACTCATTGACGTTTTCTACCGCAGGTCTTGATCCGGTCTCCACACAATTGACTTACGGCGCTGGGTACCCAGCGGCGCTTGACACGTGCACCGGCAACTCGTTCACACGTGTTGGCCAAGGTTTGTGTCGGGATCCTGCACAATATATCGCAGCGCAAACAATCGATCTTCGTGACTTTGTCGTGCAAATGACTGATCCTGGCGGTTATCATGTGGGCTCGATGTGGGACACCGAAGCGCGTAACATCACAGTTGAGCTATTTTCTTTCGTGCCAGCAGAGGATCAACCACGGGCAAGTGTGCTACCAACCTTGCAAGCCGAATGGGATGGATCTCTTCTCGCAGTAAATGGTGGAGTAGGATGGTGCAAAGATTCCCTTGACTCTAACCCGAGGACTATGGTCTCCGTTAACCCCACGACTGGTGCTTACACGTACAGACTGGTGTACACCAACCCCGCGCCATCGTACTGCAGGGAGGCTGGGTATAGTGGTATTGCGCCCGACACACACAATAATGTCGGTTTACATATTAAAAATGCATTAGCTGGGACCTATCGTTTGCGATTCGCTTCATCATGCGGGTCAAGTCGATGTCCTGGTGCGCTCTATCCTGTGCTGGAGACTGACATGTTGGAGTTCACCGTAGTCCCTGGCGCGCCGACAGCGTTGGCCGTCGTCACGGCACCTCCCTTCATAAACGAAAATGACTTCGCACTTTTGCCTGCACCAGTCATCGCGGCGATCGATTCTGTAGGAAACGTGTGCGTCGATATCAATACGACGCTTACGGTCAGTGTATCACCCGCTGTGGCGAGCATTACAGGGACAGAGGCGGCGATGGTGAACGGTTTGGCAAAATTCGATTCAATCACAATCATCGGTGAGCGCGCGAATGCCTATGAGCTAAATTTTTCGGCTCCAACGTTGAATGTGAGCATCGTACCTTCAACTCCAACGACGGTTATGAATTGCTCAACAGTCAAACCGAACAGCGTGCTTCGCTCTGGCGTGTGCGAGTGCATTCCTGGCTTCACCGCTGACATTAGTGGAGGCACGGGGTATACTGAAGACATCGATACCATTTATGTCGAAACGAATATAACTCTATATAAGACAGCTACATCTGGGTCATCTCGATGGCTCGATGCTCTTCACCCGTATGGCATGTGCGTGCCGTGCAAGAATGGATTCTACAAAGCGGCGCACGGTGACGGAGCGTGCACTTCGTGCCCAGTCTCCATGGACACTTCCCGAGTTGACGGCAAATTGAGGCAAACATATCGAGCACAGTCAGGAGTGCAACTTTTAGGCGCCCTCGGTCACGTGAGCAAGAGTTCCTGCCACTGCATCTCTCAAACCAGTGTCCCATTTGAGAGCTATTATCGACAGCTCCCACTCGATGATTACAAATGTATGGCATGCCCGAAGGGTGCAAAATGTTATGGTGATGAGCTCAAAAATGTCGAAGCACTCCCTGGTTTCAGCAGATTTGACCGACAAACGCTGAAATTTCGCGCGTGTCCATACCCTGACGCGTGCCTAGGCGGCGTAAACAGCACATGTCTTGACGGAGGGTACACTGGTGCCATGTGCGCAGCTTGTGCGAATGGTTACGCGTACCACGCCATTCGAGAGACATATCCACCAAAATGTTACGATTGCTCGGCACAAGCATATCGACTGCTCAACTTACCGATCGTCGTCGTCAACTTTCTCTGGATATTGTTGCTGGTGTGGCTACTCCGGGTTGTCAATCAACGCCGAAGTTCACAAGCCGTCGGCATCATAAAATCGTTTGTCACCTATTTACAAATGACGGCGCTGGCAAAAAATTTAGACCTCGCATGGCCGGATTCGATGAAAGCATTCTTACTTATCGCCGAGAAGCTTTCGTTACCTGACATACGGTCGGCGTCAGCAAAGTGCGCCGTTGGCTGGAAGTTTTACGGAAATCTACTGTTTCACGAATCGCTCCCGCTCGGCTTGATGATATTCCTGTTCGTTATCTTCACGGTTATCAAGTATGTCGAAGAGTTGAGAGAGGCAACGGCCCAAGCTAGAATTGAAGCCACGAAGAAGACAAAGGCAAATGATTCTGCTGCTGAAGATGAAGAAATAAATGCCATCGATAGTGGTAAAGCGAATAAAGTGAACAGGCACGACGTCGGTCTTGAAGAAGTGCGAAACATCAGAGCTTACGACATAGTAATATCATGGCTCGTCGCGACTCTGTGGCTTCTCTATCCCACCCTTGTTCAGTATTTGGCTGAGTTCACGCAGTGCACTGGTAGATCTGGCGACGGCGATCGACACTTTGTATCCGACTATTCGGTCAAATGCCGGGGCACCGCTTACTCACTTTACTTGCTCATGGTCATCGTTTGGGCTATACTGTATATCGTTGGTATTCCATACGGTTTGCTGCAGCTCACGCGCGGAGAAGACATTGTCGGCGAGCACGATTCAGCAATGGTGCAATATCGTCTCGGTTTGCTCTTCAAGGGACTCAATGTCAAGTCCGCGTGGTGGTGGGAATGGGTTATATTCGCGAGAAAATTTATCTTGATCATCATAGTGATCGTATCTAGACGAAGTGCCGTCATTGGTGGATACACGGTGAATTGTATGTTGCAACTTTTCTTTGTATTCCACATCGTCGCAAAACCGTATGCCGGCGAAAAGTACGCAAAGATCGAGACATATGGCTTACTTGCTACTATGGCAACATTCACCGGCGGACTGATTTTCAAACAATCTGCCGAGCAAGGTGGACAAGGCTCGACTTTTGTCGATCTCATCACGGCCTTGTTGTTCATTCTTCACGCATGGGCATGGTATAATTTTGCCCGAACGTTGGTTCGCCAGTTCCGCGAAGAGGGCGAAGAAGGCCTCATCAAGCGCGCTATTCGCGACTTAGAATTTGAAGAGGCGATTGTCGACGAATTCGATGCCAAGCGAGACGAAGAGATCACTCATCAAGAGCAACTGGCAAAGGAAAGCGAACGCATCCAACTTCGAAGCATGGCTGGTCAACGTCTTCCTTTCGCCGACGACGATTTACTCGAGACGATCAAGGCTGACTCGACGATCACTATTCGCCAGCAACACGGCGCTTTGAGCTCACAGTTACAAGATTTACGTGAGCGCTGGAAAGCTCGAACACACCGACGCGGCGAACGTTTAATCGCCTTGGACGAGCGCCACCTCGCCGCGCACTCAACGGACTCGCGTGAATCCCCGAAATAGTAATAAACAAAATCAATAGATAGACTCATCGTGATTCAAGACGCATTCGTTACGCACGCGTCGCTTTAGTTCCCACGCGTTCTACAACGCCTTCTCGCTCGTCGCAATCACGACGCCACTCCGCGCCTCCGATGTGGCATCACGCCACGAAGAGGCGTCGAAGACCCGCGCGGTGGAGACTGCCGTGTTATGTTATCGCGTTCGCGTGCGTCCTCATCGTCGCACTCACGAGGACGTCGCCGCGTCGCGAGACGATTGCTGTTAGAGCGCCGAGTCTCGCCGATGGTGTCGCTGACGCTGATTACGCCGACGCCGACGTGCGTGGAGATGGCGACGATGAACACGGGGCAGACATGAATCACGAACGTCCACGTGCGAGCTTTGAGACGTGTTCGTCTTGCTCGAAGTGCGTGCCTCAGTCCGAGCTGGGCGAAGACGACGTCGTCGACGCGCGTGGGTGGTGCGAGCGCTGCGACTGCGACGTCGAAGTTGAGCGCGTCAACGCGGGAAATCCAGGGAAGTATGTCGGAAGATCTGAGGCAATGGTGCTGCGAGGAGTTACGAGCGAAGGGAAAAAAGTGAGCCTCAAGGCTTGGTGCGGTATTCGTGGACAATTTCGTCAACATGTGAATGCGACGCCGGTTGACGAAACGTGTGGCGGTGTGCACAGTCAGCGCGATCGATCCCCGGAAAGGATATTAGCCATCCATCGATTGATCGAAACCATGGGGTTCGGGCGACTTCTGTCGCCTACGGAGGCAAAGACGTTGAAGTTTTTCACGCCACGCGACTCACATTCTCTCGGTGGAAAGCAAAACGCTCACGTTCTCGTCACAGACTGGGCAAAGGGAAGCGTGCCATCGGACATCAATGGCGCCAGAGAAGGCCAGAACACGATGACAAAAGAACTTTTTCTCGCAATATCGCGAATTAAGCGAGAGGACATCATAGCGATGACTCTGATGGACTTCCTCCTTGGCAACCACGACAGAAATATATTCAATGTCTTCATCGACGAAGCGAAAGGGTTGCTGATGCTGATAGACAACGAGGACATGTTCAAACGTGAGGACGAAACCAACTCAGTGAGCATTCCTGGAACATCCCATCACTGGCACTATGTCGCAGGTTATGTGAACCATGAGAAAGAAAAAACTTTGCCGACAATGGAAAGGTGCCATGGAAAGTCTGCCAACGAAACTAAACCGGCGTGCATTGTGGAGCTTGAAAACGGAAACTGGCCACCGACTATGGGAGCTATCTTAGATTATAGATGTTGGGTGGAGGGGGGTGCCATTCACCGCACGTTTCCTTCCACGTTTAGCGCGTTTTTGGCGGAAGTCTCCGACTCAACAATAGAGGAATTGATGGAAAAGTACAGCATTGCCGAAGAAGATGTCGCCTTTCTGAAAGATCGCGCGACTTTATTGAATCGTTACGGCTTTGAGGGTGCGCTTAAAACTACTTTGCTTCAAGCAAGACGTCAGTACGACATTAATGCGCCGTGTTGCGATCCATTAAATTGTCCGTGGCCCGTGGAAGAGTCACTGAAAACCAGAGGCGAGATGAAAACGTCGCACTCGGGGCCGTATGTGCGAAATCATAAGGAGTTGAATACGATCGCACAGAGTTTCATCGGACCGAACGATGCCCGAAGTGTTACGTCTTTCCTAGAATCTTTAGCTCAAATTCAAGATGATCAAGCCAACCTCGGTCGTGGCGAAAGAGTTGAGTATCATCAACGAAACAAACGCGCGCCGACGGTCGAGGCGCCGCAACATGATGATATACCGCTGTTGCTGTCGTCGAGCGATCCGAGTTTTAAGTGGAACAAGATCGAGCGTGTTGATGCATCTATACTATCAACTGACGCGTTCGAGCGGAAATACGTCAAGGAAGGGGTACCGGTGGTGATCGAAAACGCTAACCTTGCAACTGTGCTACGAAGCGTCGTGACGCGAGAGCTCATTTTAGATTTATGCGGCGATGCATTCGCCGATTTGGGGTCGAAAGTAGTGCAGCCGCTTCGGGATATGAAGAAAATGAAGAAGTATCTGAAATTTTTGCGAGATCTTTCCGAACGTCTCGAAACGACACGAGGTTTGACGCTGAATGAAACGTTGGATTTTCTCGATGGCAAACGAAAGATTAAAACACTGAGAGATTTTTTCGATAGTGAGTTCATGGGGGAATCTAAAATAGCCAGAAAAGAAGGCGTGGACTTTTTACACCCAGCGGATAATTTATGGCCACCGAGCGTGCACTCGTGGCACATTATTGACCGATGTCCGGCACTCGCCGAACATGTCAAAGCAGCTGTCGAATCGAAATTGCGCGGAGACTGGTCGTACATCTCCAAGATACTCTTTCGCGAGCACCCTACGGAGATAAAAAAGTTTATGCTCTTCGCCAGTGGTGATGGCGTTCGAGCGTATCACGCGCATCATCACCACGAACCGGCGCACGTGATCGTTTTAGTGCTGCAAGGCACGAAACGTGCCGTCGTCTGGGATCGCGCCGATGACGGAAACCTCTACCCGCTCTCCGCGCGCTTCGGCGGTCAAAAGTTGTACAACCCCGTCTATATGGCGAACGCTTTCAACGTCGACTTGGACAATCAACCAAAAATCGCGCGTTCGCGCGGCTTCGGCGCCGTCGTCGAGGCGGGCGACATTTTATTCATGCCGTGCGGCTGGATTCACTCCTTCGAGAACGTCGGCGAAACGATCCAGCTCGTGTGGTCGCCGTCGATCAGTTACGTCGCCGGCGAACAATCTGTCGTGCCCGTCTCAGACGACGGCACGGCAACGTATTGCCCGAACGAAAACGGTCGAGACGGCTTCGCGCGCGCGGATCGAGATCGAGATCGAGATCGAGATCGAGACGTATAATCGTGCACGTCGCGCCTAGTGTTGTGACAGTCGCGCCTAAAACCCTAAACGTCGAATCCTGACTCGCGCCGACCCCCTCCCCGAGCGACCTCGAGTCCGCCGCGACCTCGATCCGATCCCGCGCGCGCCCGGGGCGCCCCGCACTTCGCATCGCACGCGCACGAACGTTCGACCATGTCTGTCGCCGCGTCCACGTCCGCCTTCACCGGTAAGGCCATCGCCCAAAAGATCACCACCTCGAAGTCCGTCAAGGCGAACACCGTCGTCAAGGCCTCGGCGAACAAGGTACGGACCCGCGATCG
>JACLAB010004354.1_pt1 | contig 13509 bp, 8 predicted proteins | sample 8027921 | NCBI WGS metagenome assembly JACLAB01 (sample SAMN15725117, study PRJNA655200) | protist metagenome | isolation source: fluorescence activated cell sorting (FACS) single amplified genomes of... | place: USA: West Boothbay Harbor, Gulf of Maine | collected 2000-07-19
GTATTTTTGTTGTTCGTGTTATTCTTCGTCTTCTTGTTCCCCGAGGAGACGTTTTTGGCATCGTTCGAAGAGGAAGACGTTCCCGATGGTGAGGATGAAGATTGCGCGCGAATTCGAGAAGAGATCGGAAAATGACTAATCTTTTTTTTTCCATTCTTTCTTAAACGCTTCGCTTTGTTGTTACTCGCGCGCGCGCTGGAGGACTTTGAAGAGTACGACGAGCAACACATCATCGTCGTCATATCGAAACTGTTACGTGGAGTATTATTTCTCTCTGTCTCTCTAGCTCTCTCTTTCAAAGTTATTAAATACGAGCGTTGCAACGAGAGCGTTTCTTAAGAGACACGAAAACGTTTTTCTCGCACCAATAATAATGGAGTTTCGAATTTTTTAAGAAGAGTCCCCAGAAGTGTTCGTTATTACACGGCACAGAAGAAGAAGATATTAATTTGTGGCGGAGAGCGAAACCGAGAGGAGACGGAAAAAAGCGGAGAGTCACACGTTTTTGAGATCTCTCTCTTTTTTTTTTTGTTTGCGGACAATTAAATTTTCTCGCGTCTCTCAAGAAAATCTCTCTTCTCTGTCGCTGCTGCTCGTAGAAAAAACGTTACAGTTGTGTGTTTTTAGGTGATTTTATTACGTGTGGTGTGCATGTTCGCGAGGGCTTTTGCGAGAAGGGGGTCTATTTTAACGAGCATAATAACACGACGCGTTTCAAAACGAAGAAGAGCAGAGAGAAGAAGTTGTTTTTGGTCTCGTCGTTTTTCGTCGTTACGTAATAATACCATGACGACGTCAAAAGATGATGATTCTTCTCGAAGGTACGGAAGGATTGGAGATTTCGCGAGAAAGAGGTTGTTAGATACTAATACGAATAAGAACAACACGAACGAGAGCATCGCCTCTTCGAATACTCATCATCGAACGATGGTGACATCATCATCATCAGCATCATCGACTGAACCGATTTTTAAAAAACGAGCGGCGGTGTTAGTGCTTTTGTTTGAGAATACGCGAGAAGAGATACACGTGGTATTGACGAAACGAAGCGCGGATATGAACTCGCACGCCGGTCAGGTCGCGTTCCCGGGAGGCAAGTTAGACGACGAAGATTTGGGCGACGATATCGAATGCGCGTTGAGAGAAGCGAAAGAGGAGATTGGGTTGAACAGAAACCACGTGAAAGTGTTGACGGTGTTACCGCCAATCCTAAGCGCGGGGTTGATAAGCGTTCGACCAGTCGTGTGCGCGGTGACGGATGTGAGGAACTTTTCGAAGATGGATTGGTTGAGGAATCAACCTTCGGAGGTGGAGAGGACGTTTTCTGTGCGGTTGGATCAGTTTTTGCGGGAGGACGAGAGACACACGTTTAACGATCACGCGTGGAAAAACGCGCCGTGCGCGATACGAGTGCACTCGTTTCGAGTGGACGAGGAGGAGATGATTTTTGTAGGAAAAGAAGGAAAAGAGAGTAGTAAAGAGAGTAGTAGTAGTAGTAGTAATAATAATAATAATAATAGCGAGAAGAAGAAGAAGAAGACGAGCGTGTGTTGGGGGTTAACCGCGGCGGTACTCATCGAAACCGCCAAAATTGTGTACAATAAAGAACCCGAGTTCGAACGCGATTGCGTGTTGGAAGGCGGCGCGTCGATTTGGGACTTAGTCGCCAATAAAGACGGAACAGGCGTAGAATTAAGGCCAGGCGTGAGTAAAATATAAACGAAGATATGATGAAAATGAAAATGAAAATTACAAAGTACTAGTAGTATAGCTTCTTCTCTTCTAAATTCTCTTAAATCTTCTTCTTTTGATTTTTGATATATTATAAATGTTGCGTGTGCCGTCGTTCGCTCTCTTCTTTTTTTTCTCTTCTCTTTACATTGTTTTCGTCTCGATTTCGTTTAAGTGCAATGAGGCGGGTCAACCTTCGCCCAATCGAAGATTTGTTCCCATTCCGCCGCTTTCTTGTTCCAACTCAAGTCTTGCGTCATCGCTTGGACTTGCATAGCTCTCCAAACGTCCTTCTTTTCTTTGAACACGTGAATAGACCACTTCGTCGCTTCGATGAAATCTTGCGTGGACATGTTATCGAACAACCATCCGGTACCGACTTCACCAACTTCTTCTGGTTTCGAGATATCCGCGAACGGATTGTGTTGTTTGATGGTGTCTCTTAAACCTCCCGTGGCGTGCGCGACCGGTAACGTACCGTATCGCATGGAATACAACTGGTTCAAACCGCACGGTTCGAATCGCGAGGGCATCAAGAAAATGTCCACGCCGGCGGTAATTCTGTGCGCCATGGGGATGGAGAATCCAACCCACCCTCGGAATCGGTCCGGGTACTGCCCTTCCGCCCATTTCATCCACTCTTCCAATTCGGTTAAACCAGAGCCGAGCATGATGACTTGACAATCTTCATTCATCAACGCCCCTAACGCGTCGCGAATGAGATCCGGACCTTTTTGCCAATCCAATCGACCGATGAAGCCGAGGACCGGGACGTCGTCTCTTTCCGGCAAACCCATCTCTCGTTGCAACGCTCTTTTACACTCCAATTTACCGCTGAAATCTAAGATGGAATACGGAGCCGCGCAATCTTTATCGTCGCTCGGGTTCCACTCTTCCAAGTCGATGCCATTCGCGACGCCGTTTAATCGGTGCGATCGCGCCGCCAACAAACCTTCCAAACCTTTACCTCCTTCCGGAGTGGTAATTTCGTACGCGTACCCTTCCGAAACGGTTAAAACGCGATCGGACGTTGCAATCGCGCCTTTCAAAATGTTCACGACTTTGCCTTCGTCCAACTCGTGCGCTCGCATCCATTCTGGGTATTGGTACTCTAAAGCGCTGTACCATTCTCCGGGAACGCCTAAGTTTGGGAACGTCGTGTTTGGTTCCACGCCTTGGTGCGCGATATTGTGAATAGCGCAGATGGTTCTCGCGTTGCCGTAGACGTTGTGCGGTCTATATTTCGAGGCGACTAAAAGCGGTACCAAACCGGCGTGCCAATCGTTGGCGACGAAAACGACGTCGTCGCCGTATCTCCCGCCGGTGTTCTCGAACGGCAACACCAAAGGCGCTTCGCACGCGGCGTGTGCCAACAAAGTATATCTAAACTGGTTATCGCCGTAGGTTTTATTGGTCACGTCAGAGTATAACGATCCCGCCCGATGGTACGAAGGATGGTCCACGAACACGTAATCGACGCCGTTTTTGATCTGGTGGAAATACCCAACCTCTTGCAACCCTTCGAAACATCCTAACTTTGATTTCACGCACGTATCGAACGCGCCTTCGTATAATTTATCGCTTTTCGTTCCGTTCAAATATCTCGGAGCGATAACCATCACGCGGTGGCCTCTCGCCACCAGCGCTTGCGGCAACGACCCGCAAACGTCCGCTAAACCGCCCGTTTTCGACCACGGCGCGACTTCAGAGGTGACAAAAACGATATTTTTCGGCGATTCCGATTTCACGATCGGATCGATTTCAAAACCTGGCGTTAACAGAGACGTTGAAGACCCAGAAGAAGTAGATGAGGAGGAGGTCGGTGGCGCGGGGGTACTCTTTTCAGTCGCCGTCGACGACGACGACGAAGAAGCTGCTGCTGCTGCGGCGGCTTCCTTCGCCGCGTTCTCCACCGTATACTCCGAATCGCCCCCGACGTACACATCTGGCAACTCCCCGGCGAACGCTGGTTCAACTTTCCCTCCTTTTTCACTCGTCGTCGTTTTACTCTCCTTCTCGGTGGCAGCGGTAGCCCTACTTTTCCCGTTGTTACCGCCGCTCGTTTTATTCGTAGTAGTAGTATTCGCACTCTTCGTCTTCTTCACCGTGGAGACTTTGGCTTGCAAATCGCGTTTCAAAGCTTCGTTTTCCGCTTTAATGGCGGCAATTTGCGCCAAGATTTCCGCGTCCGACGAGGACAATTCCTCGGAATCCGTCGCGGTTGATTTCATCGCGAGATTGTTCTTCTTCTTCGGAGGCAAAGCGTTCCCGCACTTGTTACTTTTGAGCATCATCATCGTTCGTCGTCGATGTTGGAACGACGATGACGATGGAACATTACTAGTATTCGTCTTCGAAGACGAGCGCACACAACACAAAGACGACGACGACGATGCAATCATCCCTTACGCTCTTCTCTCTCTCTTTCTCTTCTCTCTTTTTCTCTCTTTCTCTTCTTAAACAAGCGTTTTGTGTGTGTGTGTAATGTATCGAGTTATTCGACTAATCTTTCTCTCGAATATCTCTTTCGCCTCTCTTTTTTGAAGCACATTTGGAACAAAAATAATCCAACAAAAAAAACGAGTGGCTGCTCACCGCCTTCTTTTCTATTTAGGGTTTTGAAATTTTCGAGAAAAAAACTGATCCCGCTGAAATTTTCAAACGTCTTGTCTTGTGTGAGAGAAGAAAAAAAGAAAATCACATGTGCTTCTCTCATCATCCTCGTCGCTCTTTTTTGTATCTCTCTCTTGTTGTTGTTTCTTCGAATACTCGGGCTTGGGAGGATAAAGGTAAACACAACGAAATGATTTTGACGAGAGCGCAGAAAAGACGGATTGGGGAGAGAGATGTGTGGGATTTGATCGTGAAGAACGACGATGTTTGTTTTAAACACATTCTTCCGAGATTGAATGGGACCGATCTTAAATTCTTGTGCGAGGTGAATAGTGAAACGAGAAAGTTGATTAAGAGATCATCTCGCAAGGGTGATTTGAAAGAGAAGTTTTGGATTGAAGAGATGTCGTCGATATCGACTTTGGAAGTTGCGTGGGAGCATTTTCCGTGGGACACGTGTGTCCTCCAAGTGTATGGGCATGAAGAGATGGACGAAACATTTTTCTGCTGGCAAGTTGCTCAAACGAATAAACTCGAGTTACTCAAGTGGGCGCGAGAGGAGAAAAAATGTGAGTGGAATTCAAGGACGATTAATGCGGCCGTATTACAAGGTAATCTGGAAATGGTAAAGTATTGCGTTGCAAATAAGTGTCCTATCGATGAGGATGCGTGTGCATATGCTGCCGAAAACGGTCATCTCGAGTGCCTCAAATACTTACGCGAAGAAGCCAAAGCGCCTTGGGATTCGAGAACTGCCTCATGGGCGGCTGGAGGTGGTTATCTTCACATACTCGAATATCTTGTTGAGCGTAAGTATGATGAATATGACGGAGATGCGTGTCAGTTTGCAGCCAGAGAAGGTCACTTGGACTGTTTAAAGTACTTGCACGAAACCGCCAAAGCGCCGTGGGACTCTTCGGCCGTGTTAGTCGCTCACGAGAACGACCACCCCGAATGTGTACAATACCTCCTCAACAATAACTGCCCTCTTCCACGCAATTGGCGATACGAAGACGGAACTTTACGCACCTCATAAACACGCACAGAGAGAGAGAGAGAGAGAGAGAAAGAGAGAGAGAGACAAAAATACATACGTTTACTATTACACTGCTTTAAGAGAGACGAAAACTGCTATAAAATGTAAAAATCGTCACATTTTTGTTTCAAAAAGCAACTCAAATCACACTTATATAAATTCATCATCATGGCTGAAGTCCCAACGTTTAAACTCGTCTTAGTCGGCGACGGCGGCACAGGTGCGCTCTTTCTCTCTGTTTTTATTACTGCGTGTGTACACGTCTGCGTCTGCGTGTCTTTTATGTGTACATATTTATGTGCCCGTTTTGTGCGCAAATTTGGAACCGATCATCATCACGATGTCGTCGGCGGGTTGTTTCTTCTTCATTCAGGAGCGAAACGAAACGAAGAGCTCTCGAGATCGACGCGTGGTACGACTGAAGCGAGCGCGTGGTTTCTTTCGTGTCGTGATTTCGTGATTTTGACGACGAGAACGAATCGTTACGACGTTTGGGAAACGAAAAGATGATGACTCTCTGACTTGAACAAATCTCTTTCGCTTACGTTCGTTCTTTACTAAAAAACACCGATGTTTTCTCAAAATACACGACTAAAAATCTTAACGAAAAACAATAATAGGTAAAACGACATTCGTGAAACGCCACTTAACCGGCGAGTTCGAGAAAAAATACCTCCCCACGGTAGGGGTCGCGGTGCACCCGCTCGATTTCAACACCAATTGCGGCCCGATTCGGTTCGATTGTTGGGATACCGCCGGGCAGGAGAAATTCGGCGGCTTGCGAGACGGGTATTACATCCACGGACAGTGCGCGATTATCATGTTCGACGTGACGTCGAGGACGACGTATAAGAACGTACCGACGTGGCACCGAGATATTACGCGCGTGTGCGAAGATATTCCGATTGTTTTGTGCGGGAATAAAGTAGACGTGAGAAACCGTCAAGTGAGAGCGAAAACGATCACGTTTCATCGCAAGAAGAATTTGCAGTATTACGAGTTGTCCGCGAAGTCGAATTATAACTTTGAGAAGCCGTTTTTGTACTTGGCGAGAAAGTTGGCGGGGAACCCGCAGTTGGTGTTTACGGAGAGTCCGGCGCTCGCGCCGCCGGAGGTGAAGGTGGACATGGCGGAAGTTGCGCAGTACGAGAAGGAGTTGGCGGATGCGGCGGCGCAGCCGCTGCCGGACGAGGACGACGAGTTGTTGGACGCGTAAAAACCAAACCGAGAAGAATTCAAAGAAGAAGAAGAAAGAGGAGGAGAAGACGAGAGAGAGATGGACGACGACGAAGAAAAGAGCTAATATATACTGAATAACACCACCACCACCACCAACAAGATAGACAACTTAGAGAAAGAGAGAGAGAGAGAAAGAGGGAGAGAGAGGGAGTACACGACACACATAAAATACTTACTAAGGAGAAAGAAGGTTTTAATATAATAATGGTACCGTAAAACATCATCATCATCATCAAAAAAAACAAGAAGTATATTTAGTATTATATCGCGTCTTAGATATTACATTTGCTGCTCATTCGCGCGATCGCGTGTACTCCATTCGCTTTTCCGCCATGCGGCTTACTTTCACCACGTTCTTTATCATTTTCCAACGTTTCGCCGCTTTTTCTTTCCTCGCCATCTGCTCGAGAATCTCCGGTTTTTGCAACACGTCTGAATTCTTCAACAGCGACTTTTGCTTCCTCTCGTCCAACACGTTGAAACATTTCAAACAGACGCACTCGGATTCTGGCATGCACTTGCCCCTCGCTCCGTGCGGCGACGTGGCCACGTGCGAGAAGCAAAACTTGTGTTGACAAAATCCGCAATAATGCGCGTTTGGAGATTTGAAGAGACCTTTCACTTTCTTCGAGCAAAACGGGTCGGCGCAGATGCCTTTTTTGATGGTCGTACTGGTGGTCGTTTGCGATTGGACGCTGGCGGTTGGTCTTACCGTTTGTAAACCCGCGGCGTTGAGAGCGGCTTTCGCGGGAGAAGCCGCGTTTAACGACTTATCCGACATCAAGCTCGAACTGGAGCCGTTTCGTTTCACTTTTTTCGTCGCTTTCGATGGCGTCGTCGTTTCCGCGCTGTTTGCAACGTTCAATTGCGGAGATGTCGACCGCGGTGGTGGCGTCGCCGTTCTGTTGACTTTCTCGTCTTCCTCCGTAATCAACATCGCGGCATCACCTATTACGTTACCGCCGCGATTATTCATCGTATTCGCGTTGGTATTCGCGGCATACTTTGGTGACGGCGGTTCGGCTTCTGGCTCCATCAAATCGCGACTGGAATCTAACAACTGCTTTTCAGCGCGTTTAATTAACGCCGAGACGGCTTTTTGCGGCGACTTTGCGGCAATTCCAACCGCGGCGTCTATGGACACGTCGTCGCTCGAATCGTTGTTCGGATTATCGTTTCCACCCCCTAATACTATTTCATCGCTCCCGTCCAATGGGTCGGATTTGTAATCATTCCGTTGCTTCCAACTCTTCGCCAAGTAATACAATCGAACGAAAACCCCTCCCGTGGATGCGAGAATAGCCATCGCGCTCCAAAACATGGACAAAAACGTTTGCGGCGGTTCCTCGACTACCACCGCGTTATTATTATTATTACTTTTTCCTCCTCGATTCACCCCGCTATTATACTTATTGCTGCTATTCTCGTTTCCTACTCCTAACGACGACGAGGAACTTCTACCCGATGGAATCTTTACCTCGTTCGTCGTCGCCGCTTTGCTCGCGCCAAAGGCGCCGTAAGCGATGACTTTAAATTTTAACGTCGCGCCTTTCGGACAGTTTCGAACGATTAAAGCGTTCTCTTCGCCCCATTCTACGACCTCTTCAATCCTCCACTCTTTCTCATTACTACTACCTCTTCTACTTTTTACTTCGATATCTTCATCTTCTTTACGCCACCACTGACCGGATCGATCGCCAACCGCCAGCGGCCCCGGCGTCACGATCACGCTCTTCACGACAAACAAATGCGCCGGAGGCGTCCCTCTCGTATCCGGATCTAACCATTTAATAGATACCACGTATTCTCCGTCCTCTTTGCTCGTTTTTTTCCTCGGCACGATAACTTTCGCCATCGCTTTCTTCGGCACCGACGGCGTCTCGCCCAAGTGTAACATCTGCCGTTTCAAATTCCTCGATATCGACGCCTTGTGCAACTCGTTCTCTACGAACAAGTGCGTCTTCAACAACTCCCCGTCGTTCATAATCAACGACGGAAAATCATCGATGGTTATTCTGTTCTCCTCGAACCTCCCGGCGTATTGCGGAAACCTCAGCGCGTACTTCACCCATAACTTCACGTCTCTCGCCGTCGCCACGTTTTCGTTTTTCTCCATGAACGTCACAAACTCTGCGTTGGAAATCGTCTCGTCGGAGTCCAATTTCCCGTCCATTTCTTCGATCGTTTGATGAGACGCGGAATCGATTTCTTTTTGTTCGTCGAACTCTATTCCTCCGATTGCAGAGGCGACGTATTTTTTCAGTTCTTCCGCGTCCAGCTGTCCGTCCTTGTCGAAATCAATCTTTGAAAAGAACGTCTTCAGTGCGATTTTGTTCTTTAAAGAGGTGGTCTTCTCTCTCGTTGTTGCCGTCGTCGTTTTCATCGTCGTCGTCGTCACCATCAACGCGAAGAGCAGGGCAACGCGATGCAAAACGAAGAGAAAAAGTGTCCGTCCTCTCTTCGGGAATCGATTCATTTTCTCTCTCTCTCTCAAAAGCGGCAAAACAAAAGCAGTTGTTTCAAAAGCAAAGCCTTTCGTGGAAAAAGCGAGAAACACACGGAGAGAAGAACTGGTGTTTCCGTCGTCGTGATTTTGTGTTGTTCGTTCGTCTCGCGTTTTAATAAAGGGTCTCCTCCTCTCTTTAATCTCGCAGAAGAAAACTTTGCGAGTGAGTCTCTTTTGAGGGAAAAAATGACGCGTGCAATGAGAGAGAGAAAAGGAAAAAAAACGTCATTATAATCTCTCTTTTGCCCCGGCATATCACACATACACACACGTAATAACGTACGCGGGAAACTTTCTTTGCGTTTAAGAACAAATACACCCCCACTTTCTCCGCTCAAAAGAAGAACACGACCACCTTTTGTGTGCTTTGTGTGCGCGTGCAAAAAACCTTCTTCAGAACACAATGGGGAAAAGAAAAACAACATCATCCAATGATGTAAACGCCGAAGCAAAGACGTCAAGGTCGACAAGGACGACGAGGACGACCAGGACGAAGAACAACAACGGTAACAACAAGAGTGTACAGAAAAAGAAGGAGAAAGAAAAGGTCATCACGACGACAAAAACGACGGCTAAATCTCGGGGAAAACCAACAACAGTCTCAATAATTTGGAAATTGGTGACCCACCACGCGGATATTTTCAACAAGCACGTGCTTCCGAAACTGAACGAGACGGAGATATATTGCTTTTCTGAAGCGAATAAAGAGAGTTTACGATGCGTGCTGCGAGCAGGGAGAGTGAAAACGAAGAACATTTTTGCGAAAAAGAGACTCGTTTGGAACGTAGGCGAATGCGCAAATCTTTCGCTCATGAAATGGGCGTGGAACGAGACGAATCCGACGAATACGCGGGAACGAGAGATGAATCATAGTAAAGCACGGTTTTGCGCTAAAGTCGTTCAAACGAACAAACTCGAATTGCTCAAATATATAAGAGAAGTAAAAAAATGCGGGTGGGATGAAGAGACGATCAAAATGGCGGCGCGTATAGGTAATCTGGAGATTCTGAAGTACTGCTTCGAGAACGAGTGCCCGTGCGGGGAGGAGGTGGAGTACGGTCAGATGTTATTTGAGCTCGCCGCCATCGGAGGACACGTGGACTGTCTTCGAGTTCTCTTCGAAGAGTTGGACCCTCCGGAGGAGTCGGGAACCGAAGAAAGAGTGGCGGAGCACGCGGCAGAATACGGGTACCCAGACGTGTTGAAATATCTCGTCGAAGAGAGAGAGTTGTCCGACTCGGTAATAGAAGAGTGCGTCTCGACATCCGTGAATTATAGTCAACTCGAGTGCCTCAAATACTTAGTCGAAGACGCCGAAGCGCCTCTCGACGACTGGAAATTACTCGCCTACGCTCGGGACTCCTCAGAGGACGAAGACATCGTAGACTATTTGCGAGAAAAAGGGTGCCCAGAACCAACCGACGAAGAATGGGCGGAACATCGCTCGATCTGAGGATGACGACGTTTACTCCTAAAAGATGATTCTCTGCGCTTTTTATCATCGCTTTCTCAGTTATGAAGTAGTACGCGAGTAGCGCCTTTATCCTCCCTTTAGAATAGGTGAAAATTTTGTACAAATCGCCAGAACTTTTCGTGCAAATGACTACACACAAGCAGCGCTAAGACTCACACGTAACACTCCTAAAATGGGCGCGTGCGTGTCCAAACACCCCTCTCCTGCTAACATCTACTACACCAGCGAAAATGCTCCTTCGGGGACGACGCCTTCGACGAATACTAATGATATTAACGCGAACGATCAGCATCAGGAAGAGATCGAACGAGAGATCGAATTCGCGCAAAAAGAAGAGGAGGAGTTCGTTTTGGTGAGAACGAAGACGAAGGAAGAGGTTGATGAGCTGGTGAAAGAAGCAATGGCACTCGGAGAGAAAGGTTTATGCGTTCCTCTTTCTGATGATGACGATGATGATCATGCCGAGATGGCTTTGAGAGGAGGAGGATTAGGAGGAACGAGGAAGGAGGAGGAGGAGGCAGAGGAGGAACACCGCCCGTCGAAAGCGCGAGGAGGAGAATACGTGTCCGTGTCCTCGTCTTCTCCGGCGTCGGGAGCGACGAGGAGTAGCGGGGATAATGATTCGAGGCATCATCATCACGGTGGTCACCAAAATCATCAGCAGCAATATCAACAACAACATCAAAGAACGACGACTGGCGGTGGGACGACGACGAGCGGGTTGAACTTGCGAGAACGGAAACAGAGAAGTCCGAGGGCGAACAGTCCGAACCCGCCGAGGTCTTTTAGCAGCAGTAGTAATAGCAATAGTCAAAACGCGACCACGGGTGGTGGTCAGTCTCAACAGCATCAACATCATCATCATCATCAGCCGGCGAGAAGGCAAAATTCGTTCAGTAGGCTCTCGCCGCATCCCAGTCCGAGGCAAACGACGCAGGCGACGACGCCGACTGGGCAGTACGTGAACGCAAATCACAGCACGAAACATAAGAGGATATCGAGCCGAGGTTCCTGGCACGACGGTCTGAGTAACTTTTCGGACGAAAACGGCATGCGTTCGTTCTTCGGCGCGCCGGTGAGCTCTGGACCGCCGAAAAAATGGACCATCGGCGATACTTTAGGCGAAGGAAGTTACGGAAAGGTGAATTTAGCGTTGAACGGCGAGACAGGGGAGTTGATCGCGTTGAAGGAGGTGAAAATTGCCGGGTGTGATACCGCCGGCGGTGGCGGCGCAAACAACAACAACAACAAAGATTTTATCGAGACGCAAAACAGAGACGAAAAACTCACTTCCACTCGCTCCTCCTTAGACGAGAGCGGTTTACTTACCCCGACGGTCCAAGACTCGCGCGTCCGCGAATCTATCGTTCAACTCGAACAAGAAGTGCACATGCTTTCGCAACTGACTCACCCGAACATTGTTCGATACATTGGCATTAAGCGGCGAAAAGACATCTTGAACGTCTTCATGGAATACGTTCCAGGTGGGTCCATAGCCTCGCTACTTCAAAGATTCGGTCCTCTCGGCGATAACGTGACGCGAGTGTACACTCGTCAAATCTTGATCGGTTTAGATTACCTCCACTCGCAACGCGTGGTGCACCGAGACATCAAAGGCGCGAATATTTTAGTTGAAAAATCCGGTCGCATCAAACTGGCGGATTTTGGCATGGCGAAAATGTTGGAGTTTGTCGACGTCGAACGGAATAGTTACGCCAAGAAAGCAGTCAAAGGGAGCGCGTATTGGATGGCCCCAGAAGTTATACGGAAATCGGAAGTGACGTTAGGATGCGACGTGTGGTCGGTGGGATGCACGGTCATCGAAATGGCCTCGGCGAAGCCGCCTTGGTGCGAGTGTTCGACACAAGTGCAAGCGATGTTTAAAATCGCGTCGAGCACTGCATTACCGACGTTACCGGAGAAGAACTTGTCCGCGGATGCAAAGGCGTTCATTTTGAACTGTTTGAAGAGGAACGTGGAAGAGAGACCGGACGTGGAGACGTTATTGATGGACCCGTTTGTGGACGATTCCTTGAACGAGAAGATGTGTCGAGCGCCGGCGTTGAAGTACGAGCAGCACGACGGATCGTACTCAAACTTTCCAGACAATCAGTCCTTGGTCTCCTCGCAAGTGTCGTTGGATGATCCGTCGGAAGAAACAGACGTAGATGACGACGACGACGACGACGACGACGACGACGATAGCAACTACGGCGGCGACGATACTGACCTCGACGAATCTTCGTTGCAGATTGGCGGGAACGTTACCACGGCGTTTCAGCTCTCTCAATCACCGAGTAACAACGAAGGTCTTATCGATCCATCCGTTTTAGGCGCTCGAAGAAACATCGCGCTGAAACCGTTGGTAGTGAACAGCACTCGATCGAGGAACGAAAAGACCGGTTCGAGAACCGGGAGTAGCAGCGCCGCGCAGACGTCTAAAAACAACAGCAACACCAGTCAATGAAATGATATACTATATTTTATGTGTTTGTAATTCTTATTATCGGTTTGTGTATTTCTCAAAATGTAAACTAAAAGTTTGCTCCCAGATCTTCTCTTCTCTCTTTCATCCTCCTCTTCCTCAAACGGCGACGGCAAAAAAGCAATTATATTAAATTAAATACTCGTCGACCTGTGGTGATCGTCCGTGATTGTCGAGTACACGTGCCCTTCGTTAGATAACATTTCCACCGCCTCTCGAACGGCGTCCATCGTGTACTTGCCGCCTAACAATTTGCACATCTCGGATATTTCAATCCCGGAATCCCCCGCCGCCGGCCCGCTCGGGTTGTTATAAATCGCCAACAACTGTTCCTGCAACGACCCACCCGCATCTGGGTTGTTCCCACTCGTCGGCATCGCGTACGCTGCCGGCGCCGCCCCAGTCGCCGTCGTCGCTTGCGCCGC
>JACLAB010005834.1_pt1 | contig 13509 bp, 11 predicted proteins | sample 8027921 | NCBI WGS metagenome assembly JACLAB01 (sample SAMN15725117, study PRJNA655200) | protist metagenome | isolation source: fluorescence activated cell sorting (FACS) single amplified genomes of... | place: USA: West Boothbay Harbor, Gulf of Maine | collected 2000-07-19
AATAAGAAGAACTCCGTATACAAACCGAGTTGAAGAACACGGTGTTTCAGATTTTACTGTAGTAAACCATATGCTTTTGCCTAAAGGATTTAAAAATTCCATTGAAGAAGATTACTGGCATCTAAGTAAAGAAGTTCAAGTTTGGGATGTTTCTTGTCAAAGGCAAGTTCAAATTAGTGGGCCTGATGCAGCTACACTTGTTCAAAAATTAACACCTCGTTCAATACAAAATATGGAAATAGGAAAATGTTTTTATATTCCTATGCTTAACGAAAATGCAGGAATGATAAATGATCCTGTTTTACTTAAACTAGATGATGATATGTTTTGGATATCAATTGCAGACTCGGACATTTTACTTTGGGCAAAAGGATACGCCCTAGGTTTAAATTTAAATTTAGATATTGAAGAACCTGACGTATATCCCTTGGCAATTCAAGGGCCTAAATCAGAAGAACTGTTGATCTCAATATTTGGTGAAGAAATAAAAAAAATTAAATTTTTTAATTTTAGAGTATTTGATTTTGAAGGAACAAAACAAATTATTGCAAGATCTGGTTATAGTAAACAAGATGGGTTTGAAATTTACTTTAAAACTCACGAAAAATATTTTGATAACATCGAGATGGGTGAAAAACTTTGGGATACAATTTGGGAAGCTGGAAAAAAATTTAATATTTCTCCAGGATGTCCTAATCTAATTGATAGAATTGAAGGTGGACTTATGTCTTATGGCAATGATTTTACAAGAGAAAATAATCCATTAGAATGTAATCTAGAAAAATATTGTAAAGATGATGTTTCTCATGATTTTATTGGAAAACAAGCTTTAACAAAAATTCATAACGATGGTGTAAAACAAAAAATAAGAGGAATCATATTTGATGGCAATCCTTGTTCAGGAATAGGCCACCCTTTAAAAGTAATATCCAAAGATAATAAAATAATTGGGCAAATTACATCTGGTATTTATTCTCCAAGAATTAAAAAAAACATTGGTTTATCAATGATTTTAAAAGATTACTGGGAGATAGGTGAAAACATATTTATCCAAAATCTTGACGGATCAAAAAGAAACGGAACGATAACCTCTTTGCCATTTCCAGATTAAATAGTTATATATACGCCTTATGTTTAAAGCAGTTATAGCAGGTTACTCAAGATCTCCCTTCACAATGGCAAGAAAAGGAGAATTAATAGATGTAAAGCCAGTTAATTTACTTGCTGAAGTAATAAACAAACTTGTTTCAAAAACTAATATTAATAAAAGTGAAATAGAAGATATTGTAATTGGTTGTGCTTTTCAAACAGGAGAACAGTGTTTCAATATTGGTAAATTAGTAACTTTTTTAACTAATATGGATATTAAAACTTCTGGAATGACAGTGGATAGATGGTGCGGATCATCAATGGAAGGTATTCATATAGCTGCAGGAAAAATAGCAATGGGATCTGGGAAAGTTTTTATATGTGGTGGTGTCGAAAGCATGACAAGAGTTAATACAGGTTTTGATGCTATGCCATATCCTTATACGGATAAAGAAAACCCTAATGTATATTTTTCAATGGGTATTACTGCTGAAAATGTTGCCAAACAATATTCTATATCAAGAACGGAACAACAGGAATTTGCAATATCAAGTCATCAAAAAGCATTTGAAGCACAATCAAAAGGAAATTTTAATAATGAGATTGTAGCTATTGGAAATTGCTCTAAAGATAGCAATATTAGACCTGGTAGTACTCAAGAAAAATTAGATGGATTAAAATTAGCATTTGATCAAAATGGAACAGTAACAGCTGCAACATCATCACCTCTGACAGATGGTGCTTCAGCTACATTAATTTGTGAAGAACAATATGCTAGAGATAATAATTTAGAAATTTTAGCTAGAATTGTCTCAACTTCTGTTCAAGGATGTAAAGCAGATACAATGGGCTTAGGACCCATTGGAGCAACACAAAAAGCATTAGAAAGAGCAAAATTAACAATTAAAGATATTGATATCGTAGAACTAAATGAAGCGTTTGCATCTCAATCATTAGCTTGCATAAAAGATTTACAAATAGATCCTAAAAAAGTTAACATAGATGGTGGTGCGTTAGCATTAGGTCATCCGCTTGGAGCAACAGGTGCAAGAATTACTGGAAAAGCAGCTCAATTATTAAAAAGAGAAAACAAAAAATATGCATTGGCTTCTCAGTGTATAGGTCTTGGAATGGGTATCGCTACAATAATTGAGTCAGTAGAATAAATTTTAAAATGCAACAGTTACCTTTTGATCAAAGATCTGGAAAAATTTGGTTCAATAATGAATTATGTGAATGGCAAGATGCCAGAGTTCATATTATTAGCCATGGAATGCACTATGCAAGTTTAGTTTTTGAAGGTTTAAGAATTTATAATAAGAAGATTTTTAAGTTAAAAGAGCATACTGAAAGACTTTTCAATTCTGCCAAAATTCTAGATATGAAAATTCCTTATTCTTTTGATGAGATTATTAAGGCTACAAAAAAACTTGTGTCTGATCAGAGTATTGAAAACGGATATATAAGACCTTTTGTTTGGAGAGGCAGTGAAATGATGGGAGTTTCTGCACAGAATACCAAAATTAACGTAGCAATAGCTATATGGGATTGGCCAACATATTTTAATCCTGAACTTAAATTAAAAGGTATAAAATTAAATATATCTAAATGGCAAAGGCCTCCTCAAAATTCATCACCTTGGGAAAGTAAGGCAGCTGGTTTATACATGATTTGTACACTTTCGAAACATCAAGCTGAAAATGATGGTTATACAGATTCTTTAATGTTGGATCATGAAGGTAATGTAGCCGAAGCTACAAGTGCTAATATTTTTTTTAAAGATAAAAATAATGAATTACATACACCTATACCAGACTCATTCTTAGATGGTATTACAAGAAAAACTGTCATTGATTTAGCAAAATCAAAAAATATTAAAATAAATGAAAGAAAAATATCTCCTAATGAGCTTTCTAATTTTAAAGGTTGTTTTATAACGGGCACTGCAGCAGAGATCACTCCTGTTGGCAATATCTTAGATAATAAGTTTGAAGTCTGTGATTTAATTAAAGATCTATCTTCAAGTTATGAAAAATTAGTTGGAAAAAATTAAAACTATCTATTAATTCCTCTTAGTCTTTCAGATCTTCTTCTAAGAAGTTCTGCAGTAACTAGAATTAAAGTAGACATTATAATCAAGCAAGTTGCTACAGCCATTATTGTTGGGCTTAATTGTTCTCTTAATCCTACCCACATCTGAATTGGAATAGTAGTAGTTTCTAGTCCAGCTAAAAATAATACAACTACAACTTCATCAAATGAAGTTACAAAAGCAAATAGCGCACCAGAAATTACCCCCGGCAAAATTAGTGGTAATGTTATTTTCATAAATGTATTCACTGGATTACTTCCTAAGCTTGCAGCAGCACGTGTTACACTATGATCAAATCCTGTTAGTGTTGCTGTTACTGTAATAACTACAAATGGTGTTCCTAAAATAATATGTGCTAAAATTATTCCTGTATGTGTTGCGGCTAAACCTACTTTTGCCATAAAGAAAAATATTGCTGTTCCTGAGATAATTAAAGGAACAATCATTGGTGAGATCAGTAAAGCCATGAACGCTGCTTTATATGGCATGTGTCTACTACTCAAACCCAATGCCGCAACAGTTCCTAAAATTGTTGAACCAATAGTTGCAAAGAAAGCTATGATGATGCTATTTTTTGCTGCTAGTCCCCATGGATTTTTAGTTCCATAGATCATATCCTCATACCATCTTAAAGAAAAACCTTCTGGATCAAGCGCTAACATTTTTGATGAAAAATGGATGTATTGTTCTGCATTAAATGAAAGCGGTAAGATTACAAACAATGGTGCAATTAAAAAGAAAAAAACTAATCCACAAATTGTTAAATATGTGTAGTGCCAAATTCTATAATTCCATGATGTGTAAGTTGGTAATGACATAATTTATCCTAGTTTGATATTATCTATTCCCACTAACTTATTATAAATCCAGTAAATTGTTAAAACACCTACTAACAACATTGTGCCTAATGCAGCTGCAAACGACCAGTCCAAAGAACTTTTCATATGATATGCAATTGTATTACTAATTAATGATCCGCTAGCTCCACCAACTAATGCTGGAGTAATATAATAACCTATTGCTAAAATAAAAACTAATAAGCATCCAGCACCAATTCCTGGAATTGTTAAAGGAAAGTATATTTTTCTAAATGCTGTAAATGGTGTTCCACCTAAAGATTTTCCAGCTCTCATTAAGCTTGGAGAAATAGTTTTCATCACGCTATAAAGTGGTAAAACCATAAAAGGTAGTAAGATTTGCGTCATTGCAACAAATGTTCCAATTACATTATACATTAGTTCTGGCCTAGCATCATTAGCTGCAAGTCCAAGCATTACAATTAAATCATTAATTGGGCCCTGCTGCTGGAGTAAGACCATCCAACTAGAAGTTCTAACCAATAGTGATGTCCAGAATGGAAGCAGCACACATATCATTAATAAATTACTATATTTCATAGGCAGTGTTGCTAATAAATGTGAAATTGGATAAGCAAGTATGAAGCAAAATACGGTTACCCAGAAGGCAACTTTAATAGTTCTTAGCCATAATATTTTGTGAATTCTTCTGTCCTCAGGTTGTTGAACTATTTTTCCATCCTTATCTTTCTTTAAATCCACACCTTTCAAATATTTTGCATAACTCCAGTTGGGTGCAGTATTCTTTAAAGCAACTAAATAATCATTTTGACCCCACCTTTTATGAACTTTTATAAATTGAGTTTTGTAATCTCCTTCTTCAAATTTTCCAAGTTTTCTAACTGTTTTTTTTATTAAACTACTAAATCCACCTTTTTCATAATTTAGTCTTGCTATAATCTTTCCATAAGTTTTGGTTTCTTTTAGATAAGCTAAATCTTGATAAAGTGCTTCATATACTGGCTCATCTGGTAAATCTTTTCCGTCCCATTGTTCAATTGCTTTATATGTTTTTGGTAACATCTTGGTAATCATACGATCATCAACACTTCTAAAGAGCATGTCACCTATTGGAAATACATATGTAATTATAAGAAACAAAAATAATGGACCTACAAGAAATAATGCTTTTAATTTATTTTTCCTCTCAGCTTTCTTTAAACTTACCTCAAGGGGTAAACCATCTGATGATAATATTTTTTCTTCGCTCATAGTTTAAAAACTTTAAAAAAAAAGGGCGGTTATTTTAAAACCGCCCTAATATTTTATAATAAAAACTTATTCTATAATACTAAATTATAGTCCAGCTTTCATTGCTTCCCATTTCTCATTAATCTCATCCTGGTTATCTGCCCAGTATTCAGGATTCATAAGAATGTGGCTTTTTAAGTTAGCAGGTGCTGTAGGCATATGTGGTACCATATTAGTTTTACCATCTTTATACCAAGGCTCTCCCGCTTCCATAATAGCAATTGAAGATTTTCTCCAAGGTGCATAAGCAATATACTTTGCACTTCCAGCTAAACCTTCAGTACTTGTCATTTCTGCAAGTACTTTTAAAGCACTTCCATCATCATAACCTGGACCACCTTTAACTAATGCAAAATACTCATAGTCAAGAATTTGAGCATCCCATACTTGTACAAGTGGAGTTCCTTCCATTTGCGCGTTAAAGAATCTACCATTCCAACCTGTGGCCATTACTACTTCACCGTTAGCTAATAGTTCTGGTGGCTGAGCACCAGCATTCCAGAATACACATCCACCATTTGGATCTGTACAAAGTTTTTTAATTTTTGCTAAAGCTCTATCAATACCAGCACCTTCCATTTTTCTGTAAAGTAAATCTCCACCAGCTTGTGCTCCGCTAGCTTTTACTCCGTCAGCAACTAGTGCAATTTCTAAGTTAGACATTGCGCCTTTATAGATTGCTCTTTTACCTGGAAACTTTTTAGTATTGAAAAAGTCTTTAATAGTTTTTGGTTTTTTGCTTCCGATTTTATCATCATTATAAGCAAAGTTCCAAGAGTACAGAATGTTTCCAACTGCACATTTTGAAGGCATGCCTGTAAAGAAATCTTGACTTGCAGGTGTTCCATCTGGAGCAGCTGAGAAGTCTTTATCAAAATCAAATTCATGGAAAATACCTTCGTCACATCCAATGATTGTATCTTTCGCATATACATCAATGATATCCCAAGTTATTGCACCAGCTTCTTTTTGAGCTTTAATTTCTGATAATCCACCAGTGTAGTCTACCCAATTTACAGGTATCCCTAGTTTTGCCGCTGTAGGATCACCGTACCCTAATTTTTGACTTTCTGTGTAAGCACCACCCCAAGAAGCTACAGTAACTGCAAATGCTGAAGTTGTGATTGAAAGTACAAAAGAAAGAGCAAGTAATAATTTACTTAATTTTTTCATTTATTCTCCTATTTAACGTTAACGTTTTTATAAAGTTGAAGTAAAACAATATAGATTAACATAGTCAACAGCTGATTAATGCTTATTCAGTCTAACTTTTTTAAGAAAATATTAAATATTTACTTTGGGTCTAAAGCTCTTATTTACTTTGGGTCTAAAGCTCTACAGTCAACACTGTTCCATCCAATATTGAGCTCGTTTCCTTTTTTGAGATCTAGTCTAGCTGTACTGTTTGGCACCTTAAGTATAAAATCTTTGTTTCCAAGCAAATCAACTCTTAGTCTTGTGTGATCTCCATGATAAATTATTTCTTCGATTTTACCTTTATGATTATTATCCATTTTATCTTTAGGATCTATAATTGCTCTTTCAGGTCGTAATGAAATTTTAGTTTTCTCTCCTTTTTCCTTCACTGTAATTGGATTTGATAAAATTTCTGTACCATCACCTAATTTAACTTTGCATTTATCACCTGAGATATCTGCAACTTGACCTAAAAATTTATTATTTTCTCCAATAAACTCTGCAACAAATGAATTAACCGGTTTTTCATACAATTCATCAGGACTTGATAATTGTTGAACTTTACCATCATTAAAAACTGCAATTCGATTTGACATTGTTAAGGCTTCAGTTTGATCATGTGTTACATAAACAACTGTAACACCAATACTTTCGTGTATGTGTTTAATTTCATATTGCATACTCTCTCTTAAATTTTTATCTAAAGCTCCAAGTGGTTCATCCATAAGTACAACTTGTGGATCAAAAACTAATGATCTTGCTACTGCAACCCTTTGCTGCTGCCCACCTGATAACTGCATCGGCATTCTTGCTTCAAAACCATGAAGAGATACCATTGATAGAGCTTTATCAATTTTTTTATCTGCCTCATCTTTAGGGATTTTTCTTACTCTTAGTGGAAAAGCTAAATTTTCATAAACTGTCATATGAGGAAATAAAGCATAGTTTTGAAAGACCATTCCAATTCCTCTTTTATGAGGTGGTATGTTTGAAATCACATTGCCATCTAAATAAATTTCACCATGGGTAGGGGTTTCAAATCCAGCTAACATCATTAAACAAGTTGTTTTACCTGAACCTGAGGGTCCTAACATAGTTACAAACTCGCCCTCTTCAATATCAAGGTTTAGTCCTTTAACGACTAAAACCTTACCATCATAACTCTTGTCTACGTTATCAAATTTTACAAACTCTTTATTATTACCCATAATTATCAACGCGATTTAAAACATTTATTGAACAAGTTTTCAATCTCTTTTATTTTTTAATATGAGAGATTATTCTTTAATGTAGAGATCTTTAGGAAAATTACAAAATAATTCACTTCCATTTTCTGTAACTCTAATTGCTTCTGAGGCTTCAACACCCCAATCACCGAATTGCATAACTGCAATCATATGAAAACAAACGTTAGGCTCCAAAACTGTCATATCCCCTTTATATATATTAAGAGTATGCTCTCCCCAATCTGGAGGATAACCAATTCCAATTGAATACCCAGTTCTAGATTTTTTATCAATTCCATATTTATCAAGTATTTTCCAAAAAGCTTGGGCTACATCATCCGCTGTATTACCTGGTTTTATCAAGCTAATACCCGCCTCTAAAGCTTCAATTGTTTTATTCATTGTATCAATTTTTAATTGATCAGGCTTTCCCAGCAGTAAAGTTCTAGCCATTGGAGCATGATATCTTTTATAAACTCCTGATAGCTCAATAATAGTCGCCTCTCCTTCTACAAACTTATCTTGAGATGCAGTTAAATGAGATGCAGAAGTTCCTTTTCCAGTTGGAAGTAAAGTAGCAATACTTGAATATTCACCCCCAAACTCTTCTGTTCCATAAAATAATGTTTTTTGAATTTCACCAACTGCATCACACTGCCTAACACCAGGATTAATTACTTCCATGGCTCTTTTCATCCCCTTTTCAGAAATTAATGCTGCAGATTTCATAAACCCAATTTCAGTATCTGATTTAACTAATCTAACCCAGTTGACTAATCTTTCACTATCTATAATTTTAGCATTAGGTAAACCTTGTTTTATCTTTTCGTGACAAAAAGCTGTATAATAATGAGCATCCATTTCCACACCAACACAAAGTTTATCCCATTTTTTTTCTTTAATTATTTGAACCAAGTAATCGTATGGATGCTTTGGCCAGGTATGAATATAACTTTCATCATAAACAATAATATTTTCATTTTTTAAATATGACTTTATATATGCTCCACCAGCATCTTGTGCTCTAACAAAACATAATGGTTCGTCTGCATTGACATGAACTATTGCACATTGTGCATAATAAAAAGACCAAGCATCGTAACCAGTTAAATAATTTAAATTATTAGTATCGTGAGAAATTAACAGTTCGATGCCTTTTTCTTGCATCATTTTTTGAGTCTTTTTTAATCTATTTTTATATTCTTCTTTGGTAAAAAGCATAATTAATTTGATTGAAATAATTTTCCAAAACCTTCTACAGAATTATTTTTATCTATTTGTTCAAGTGTGTCCCAAATCAATGCCTGATTACTAGATAAAACAGTTGTATTTAATTTTTTTTCTAATTTATCAATTATTGGTAAAACAGGCAGAGCTGTGCAAGAAACAAACAAAGCTTCTGCGCCATTTAAATCTATTTTAGATAAAACATCGTATAAATAATTTTGATCAACTTTACCAATGTCATAATCAGCCTCTATGTCAAAATAAGCATTCGAGGTAATTTCAAAACCTTCACTTTTAAAATATTCTAAAACCTCATCATTTAAATTTTTACTGTAAGGGGTAAAAAGACAAACCTTATTAATATTTAACTTTTTTAATGCTTTAATTGCAGCTGTGCTTGGCGTAGTAACATCTGCCATAGGCTTTGCGACTTTAATCTTTTGTTCTATTGAATTATATCCTGCCGCAATAGTTCCAGAAGTACATCCGTAAACTACGCAATCGATATCTTGATCTGGTAAAATATCTTTCGTCACTTCAGTGACTTTATTTGACATTTTAATCAAATTCTCTTTAGTTAAAGGATTATAACACTCAATACGATTTACAAAAAAATCAATATCACGATCTTTAATGACATTAATGAAATCTCTTTCAATCATAAAGTCACTTGCCAAAGCAATCAGGCCAACTCTCGGATTTGATTTGGTAATATATTTTGGTTCAATTTTTGTTGAATTCATAATTTAAAAGGATGAATATATCAGAAGTTCTATAATAATCATTAATATTAAAAATAACGATATGAATATCAAAGACACCCTCATTGCATCTTTAGTTCCAATATTTTTAGGCTTTGGCTTTGTTGTTGCAAAACCTGCTTTTGAATCTTTCCCTCCAATACTGCTGATGGGTATACGATTTATGTTTGCTGCATCTATTTTAATCTGGTGGTTTCCTATACCTTGGGGATATTTAAAAAAAATATTTATCGCATCATTTATCGCTAATACTTTGCAATATAGTATTACATATTCTGGTTTAGATTTAATAGATGCTTCTGCAGCTGTTTTGTTAGTTCAAACAGAGGTTCCATTTGGAGTAATTTTTGCTTACTTCATGCTTAAAGAAAAACCAACAACAAAAGCTTTAATTGGAATTGGTATAGCATTCGTTGGTGTCTATATTTTAACAGGTTCTCCAAATTTAAATGGAAAATTTATTGGTATAGGTCTTACAATCTTAGGGTCTGCAACATGGGCATTGGGTCAAGTCATCGTTAAACCATTAAGTAAGGAGTTAAACCCTTTGGCATTAGTTGCTTGGTTGGCTTTGTTCTCAGGACCGATTTTAATTTTCTTTTCCGCAATACTAGATGGAAATACTATTCATTATTTATCCAATGCAAAATTTGATCATTGGATTATTGCAATTTATATTGGCTTTATAATGCAACCAATAACTTATGGTTGTTTCTATTATGTATTAAAAAACAACCCACTTTATAAAGTTCTTCCAGTAGTTACGATGGGAATTCCACCTACGGGATTATTAGCAGCAATATTTCTTTTAGGTGAAAAGCCTACACAAGAATTATATACTGGTGGAGCATTAATCATAGTTGGTGTAATCTTGATTGTATTTACTAAAGATAAAAAAAAAGAGGTTAAAGAATGAAAATAGGTTTTATTGGTTTGGGAAATGTTGGAAGTAAACTTGCGGGCAGTTTATTAAGAAATAAGTTTGATTTGACAGTAAGAGATTTAGATGAAAGTTTAACAAAAGAATTTGAAAATTTAGGAGCTAAAGTTGCAAATTCAGCAAAAGAATTATCAGAACAAGTAGATTTAATAATTACATGCCTACCTTCTCCAAAAATATGTGCCGATGTAATGGAAGGTGAAGATGGGGTAATTAATGGATTGTCTGAAAATAAAATTTGGCTTGAAATGAGTACTACTGATGAGGCTGAGATTAAAAGAATTGGTCAAAAAATTGTCGATAAAAACGCTATTCCTCTTGATGGACCTGTAAGTGGAGGTTGTCATAGAGCAGAAACTGGAAATATTGCGATCTTTGTAGGAGGAGAAAGAACAGCATTTGAAAAAATTTTACCTGCATTAACTGTTATGGGAAGAAAAGTTTTACATACTGGAGTATTAGGAAGTGCAACTGTACTCAAAGTAATAACTAATTATTTAGCCTCAGTTCATTTAGTTGCATTAGGCGAGGCATGGACTGTTGCGAAAAAATCAAATTTAGATCTTGCTAAAGCTTATAAAGGAATTGCAGTGTCGTCTGGAAACTCCTTTGTGCACGAAACTGAAAGCCAAGTTATATTAAATGGATCTTATAATATCAATTTTACTATGGACTTAGTGTTAAAAGATACGGGTCTTTTTGATGAATTAGCAAAAAAACTTAATGCACCTTTGGAACTTTCTCCAAAAGTCGTTGAGATATTTAAAGACGGTCAAAAAAAATATGGATCAAGAGCTTGGTCATCAATGATTGTAAAAAGGATGGAAGATGCAAATAATATAGATTTTAGAGCACCAGGTTTTCCTTCAGAACTAACTGATGATGAGCCAGAGGAAAAAGGATATGAAATTTAACACATATTTTCTATTTCAGGTTGTAGCGTAATTTACACCTGTTGATTTATTATTCTCAATATGTTGTGATGTTTAATTATAAACTGAAAAAGAGGAAATATGAAAATAATTAAAAAAATATTACTTTCTATGTTTGCTGTTTTAAGCTTCACATTATTTACTGGTGTAGCTAATGCGGCATGTGGAAAGATTACAATTGCAAATATGAACTGGGCTTCTGCTAACTTTATGGCTGAAGTTGATAAAGTAATTCTAGAAAGCGGTTATGGCTGCAAAGTTGAACTAGTTCCAGGATCAACAATGCCTACTTTTACTTCTATGCAAGAAAAAGGTGAGCCAGATGTTGCTCCAGAATTTTGGGCGAATGCTGCGATAGTTGAATTAGAGGCTGCTGTAGCTGAGGGGAAACTTCACTCAATTAACAAAGCACCTATCACTGGTTTAGGAGAAGGTTGGTGGGTTCTACCTGCTACTTTAGAAAAGTATCCAGAATTAACAACTGCTGATGCAATTTTAAAAAGACCTGATTTGTTCCCACACCCAGAAGATCCATCTAAAGGTGGATTCCATATATGCCCTCCAGGTTGGAACTGTGAACTAAGTAACAGAAACCATTTCAGAGGATGGGACATGGAAGCAAAAGGATGGATGATCGTTGAAACAGGTTCTGCTGCAGGATTAGATGGTTCTATTGCTAAAGCTGCAGAAAGAGGTGAAAACTGGTTTGGTTACTACTGGTCACCGACTGCTTTAATCGGTAAATATAACATGCAAGCTGTAGACATGGGAGAATTTGCAGGAAAAGATAACTGGGATAACTGTTTATCTAAACCTGAGCAAGAATGTGCTGACCCTAAAAAATCTGCATGGGTTAAATCTGAAGTTTATAGTATTGCAACTGACAACTTCAAAAAATCAGCAGGTAAAGCAGGTATGAAATATCTTGAAAAACGAACTTATCCAGGTCCGGTAATGAACGGAATGTTAGTATGGATGGGTGAAAACCAAGCTGAAGGTGCAGATGCTGCAATTGAATTCCTAAAAACACAAGAAGATGTGTGGACTAAATGGGTTTCAGGATCAGCTGCTAAAAAAATAAAAAAAGCACTTTAATAAAATAAATATTAATCGAACCCGTTATATAAACGGGTTCGATTTTATAGTATAAAAATTATATAAAATGGAATTTTTCAATAAAATACCTGTAATGGATAGAGATGCTTTAAGAGAGCTAAAAAAAGGTATTGATTTTAGTTTTAAAAATTTTTCAAGAGAATATGGAGATGCAATAGAAAGTTTTTTTGATCCACTTCTTACTTTTTTAATTTTTTTAGAAAAATTATTAGTAAACACACCATGGCCGATAGTTATTGGTGTTTTTGGTTTGTTAGCATGGATTGGTTCAAGAAATTATAAATTAGTAATTGGTACTATGGTATGTTTCTTGGTTATTGGTTATTTTGGAATGTGGAAAAATTGTATGGCAACAGTAGCAATAATATCTGTTGCAACACTAGTTTGTATAGTCGTTGGAATACCTATTGGTGTTTTAATGTCAAAATCATCTAGAGCAGAAAAAGCAATACTGCCAGTACTCGATATGATGCAAACTATTCCAAGTTTTGTTTACTTAATTCCTATAATAATGTTATTGGGTATAGGAAAAGTGCCAGGCTTGCTAGCTGTATGTATTTATGCTCTACCACCTGTTGTCAGGTTGACAAATTTAGGAATAAGAGAAGTTGATAAAGAAACTTTAGAAGCTGCAGATGCTTTTGGAGCAACACCAATGCAAAAATTAAGATCTGTTCAAATACCATTGTCTCTTCCAACTATTTTTGCTGGAGTAAACCAAACGATAATGATGGCTTTAGCGATGGTGGTGATTGCATCTATGATTGGTGTTAGAGGGCTTGGTGTCCCAATATTACAAGCAATTTCTAATCAATACTTGG
>JACLAB010011222.1_pt1 | contig 13494 bp, 8 predicted proteins | sample 8027921 | NCBI WGS metagenome assembly JACLAB01 (sample SAMN15725117, study PRJNA655200) | protist metagenome | isolation source: fluorescence activated cell sorting (FACS) single amplified genomes of... | place: USA: West Boothbay Harbor, Gulf of Maine | collected 2000-07-19
TTTCAGATAAAACGACGCGGATCAATAAATCTATGTCTTCTCCATGTTCTTGAATGCTTTTTACGCGTTATATAATGCCACAGAAGCAGTATATCGATGATTACTATTTTTGCGTGGTTAAAATGGAGAAAGCGTACACAATCGCGGTCAGTTTTGGGAAAAGTGTACACAATCGCGGTTTTCCTCTGTGTGATTTTAGGGTAACATTTTGAGGTTTCACTAAGAGCGAAGAACCAGTTTTCATCGATATACATCACATATACACTCCTAATGGAAGCGCAGGGCAACTTGAACGAAGAACAACTTGATGACGGACAAGCTGCTGAAGTCTTGGCTGATTTGAACGGCAATGACATAGAAAATCAAGCACCAATAAATCATATAGATGACTACATGAGAGACTACATGATGGACAGAAACAAAGCGTTTGATAATAAACTTTTAGATGGAAGTTTCAACTCTCACGCAGATGCATATCGGATGCTTTCGCTCGAGAGTACTAAGAAAGACAGAGGAAATGTTATTCGTCAATTTCGTGGGAGTCGAAGTGCGTTCAAGACTCACGTTGTTTGTGTGACTGACAAGAATGCATCTCTCGCCAACCGCACATGCACATATTCTGCCGTCATCAAAAAGAAGAGGACGAAAGACAACAACAAGTATTACATCGAAAAAGAGGGTAGGAATCTTAATCATGGTGAAAACTGCTTGAGGAACAGTGCAAATTGTCCCGGTAACACAACTATGAAATCGAGGTTTATGCAACACGTGCAAGCGTTGCACCCGATTTCGCTCGCTACAATCGGGAAACAAGTTGCGAAGACACTCGAGAAAAGGAGCAAATGACCGTTCGACCTAAGCAGGCTAAAGAAGTGTTGAATAAGCGCAATGGTAATACCAAAGAAGCGCATCGCAACTCTGTGAAAGAGGTCGGTTATTATAAAAATTTCCTCAATAAAGAGGGCAGCGGCGCGAAAATGGATGTCCGTTGGCGCGATGGCTCGCCAGCGCACGGCTTGTTGCCTCGAAACGGTAACAAATATTTCGATGGGTATCAAATCTGTGCCACTGGATTATAGATGACACGTTGTTCCCACCAATATGCTTAGCGAGGCTGAATCGCGGGAGAAACGGTGTAGCTGCGGCTCCGCAAGGCCGACCGCGTCGCAACCGCATCGTCCGTGTGCGTCGCTGCGGGAACTGCAACCAACCCGGGCATAAACGATCAAAATGCCGCTATAACTCCGTTTGGTTCGACTGGAACGATGAAAATGACTATCCTTTCCAAGAAGTATACAGACGCTCTATTCCGGGAGCCCAGTAAGCAGTGTGAGCTGATTCCCGTACTTTTCTTTCTTTCACAACAAGCTTGCCAAAATGGCCCAAAATGGACGAAAAACGCCCCTAACGGACGATATCACGCTCCAGATTTTTCTTTAAAAAACGCAAAGTTACGACTAAACATCATCATTATCGACATTCTACGCGCTGCGTGCGTTTTATCGCGTTCACATTCCCGCAACCATCCGAGAACGAAGTGTAGTCGTTTTTCGATGCAAAAGAGAGCTTTCTCCACTATAAATCTTCATTGTTCGCGCTTAGTGATATGTGAAGATCCAATGACGTCATGAATTTCAAAAAAGACGACGCAGATCTATTCCTCTAAGTATTATTTATGTTCTTGAATGCTTTTTACGCGTTATTAAAGGCCACAGGAGCCGTATATTGATGTTTACTGTTTTTGCGTGGTACAAATGGAGGAATTGTTCACAATCGCGGTTAGTTTAGGGGAAATTGTTCACAATCGCGGTTTTTCTGAGTACGAATAAAACCCTAAAGGGGTCTTGAGCACCCCTGCATTACGAAATCTTCGCGCGCATATCATCGGTAACAGCTTTTTCTTCGAATGTATTAAAGTTCCAGTAATTTTTTATGAAGTCTTGAAATGCGGAAGATTCTATAGCCGCTTCTTGATCTGTTCTGATAGTCTGAACAGGAAAATCAAATTTAAATATTTCAAAGGTGATATTATTTTGATTCATTTTCGCCCCTCCCGCCCTCAAAACTCCCCTATAAAACAGGGCGAGTCCTTAAGCAGTTTTTTAGCACCCAGTTTTTTGGCAATTATCTCATTCTGAAGTCTAACCGCCCAGTTTTGCAGTTTAACTTTATACTTGTGATTAAATGGCGTACGCCAGGCTCGTATCAAACGCTGAAATCGTCGTCAAATAACCATAGATGAGACTCCTGCGAAGGAGAGCCCAAGCCCGGCTTGCTAAACGCTGTCTTCTTTTCACTCTTGTTTTAACTTCTTTTTTAGTTGCGTTCGTGTCGAGGCAGCTTGGTTTATCTGAAAGTGTTCTAAATGCCTTACAAGAAGATATAGCGATTGAGCCGTGTTCTCATTATCTGAAAGAAGTTGCCATTCATAAAGAATGGCAGAGCGCTGAGTGTGTGCGAATCCTTAAAACAAAAAGTAAGTATTCATTCTTTGTTAAACCACAATACTATACAAAGTTTTTATAATAGTGCAAAAAAAAGTCAGGAATGTTCCAGTCATTGAAGATAGCTGCTCGGCCCATTTCTTCAAGAAGATCAATAATGTGAAACTGCCAGAGTCGTGGGAAAGAATATTTTATGATCATGTGCGAACTGATGAACCTTTCGTGTGCTTGTTTGATGCTACGAGTTTTCTTGAGTGGAACACACAAAAAATATCAGAACTCGTCCCCAAATATGAAAAGGATAGCGATTTTATTTCTCCCTTTGACCAGGATAAGGTTACATTCCCTCTTTCAAGTGAATCTCAAAGTACTAGAAGTCTGGCAGAAAGCACTGAACAAGCCATGAGAATGCTGAAGGCGCATCAAAACCCATCAGCTCATCATTGTAAGAATACAAAATTTTTATTGTGTGACGTGAACGGTGGTGGCAATCATGGTGCTGGCAGTAGAATTGTAGTTGTGTCAAGGTGTATTACAAAAGCTTTTTTGTTGGGAAGAGTAGCATTGCTATCACAGCGAGATTCTGATACGAAGATCGGTAAAATTAATCACGGAAGTCTTGAAATATTTCGGCAATTACAACCATGGAGTTCGTGTACGCTAAATGATATGGATTTATCAAGAAAAAAAGAATATACAAATGTGTTGCACTGGAGTCCAAAAGAGTGCGGGGGATCTTGTAAGAAAACATTATTACCTTTACAGTATTCAGATTTAGGTCTTCTTTTTTGGAAATCAATTGAAATAGCATATGTTATGCGGCCAAAAGAAGAGATCATCAAAGAAGTACGCAGATTATTGAGTATGCTTCGCTGGACTTCTCCTAGAGTTGCAGTCCATGTAAGGAGAACAGATAAGTACAGGGGAGGATGGTATTACGATGGTAAACCAGATCCATCAAATCCTCCTGAAGCAGACTTCATTCCGCTTGCTAGTAACTTCCAAACAATTACGAAATATCTTGAAAGACCCCAAGATGGGAAATACAAGAAAATGGATATGTTAATTGTATCTGATGACAACTCAGGATTTCTTGGTATAGAAAAACAGAGTTGGCCTATATTTAACTTTTTGAATTATTCTCACGCTCCAGACCGGGTCTTCGGAAGCTACTCAGAAGGAAATGCTCGAAAACTCATCATAGATATAATGATTCTTTCAAGAGCTGATCATTTGACCGTCCAAGGTAGTAGCTGCGTTGGAATGATTGCACTACTGATCAAACTAGTACGAGAACAGTTTTGCAGTAATTTTCAGCTCAATGATCCGAATGGAGGTAGTGGTGGGCCAGGAAGGAATAGAGGAATTACTGACTCTCGTTTCTATGTCAATGATAACTTTCCAAGTATACTTGAGCTTGCTGCATTCTGCAACTACATAAATAAGGATATTGTGCACGGGGGAGTTGTGGTGAATAGATCCAAAGTGTTTGCCTCCTGTGATCTTTCTATAGAGAGAGACAAGTTCCGAAGGCATGAATACAGGGGCTCAAAGGACTATTATGTCTCATCTCGTTGTGTGCATGAACAGAGAAAATCATCATGAGTCTACATTCAGATTTGTTCTCGAATACACCAAAGTTCCGAACACTCTTAACTCTGAGACATATTTGTTTTGACTGACACCTGATTTCAAGAGAGCAAGATGGTTAATTTTTATACAAAAGATCCAAATTCATGAAGAGAAGAATGGGGTTATTGTATGCATAATAAGCCTGGTACCATACCAAGTAAATTGAAATCCAGATTATTTACAAAAATTGCGATGTGCGTATCGCTTCTATTTAATAACTTTAATATGTATCTAGTTAGCGTCAAAGGCCTTTTTTGTCTCAATTTCACAAGAAACGCCCCTAAAACTCCCCTATAAAATAGGGTGAGTCCTTAAACAGTGAAATTTCACGCGGGGTTGTATTTCGATCTTCACTATTTTCGACTATTTTCACAATCTCATTTCACAACTCGATTTAGGGCATTCTCAGTGTTAGCCACGACACCGTTTTCACAGGGGGTAAAAAGCAAAAAAGGCAGAGAGATGGTTGCAATTTCGAAATTCCTTCAATCTTTGTGCGCACTAAATATGTTGCCTCTACCAGCACACTACAAAAATTTCATGACAAATTTCAAGAAACGTCCAGATTCTTCTCAAGAATGTCCGGTTGTGCCCTGAACTCCGAGCCAAATTGATCAAGTTCCGATGGTAAACTCCCATTGAATTTGGTGCATACTCTATACTTCGGTTTCCCTACATAGTTGTCTACAAAAAAATCTTGAACTGAATTGATTCGCCAGGACACTCCAACTCCTGGCATTTCAATTTTCTTATTCTTTTTTACTAAGTTCTTATAAAAAGGATCACTTGTGGAAAGCTGCACTTGCTTGAAATGGCTTTTATGTCTGCCACTCTTATCGTAGTTGGATAAGCTGGGCTCTGTAATCTTGTAATGTAGATAAGCAGGATGCTTATTCCATAAATTCTTGACACCTGCTGGTGGACCACTACACCATTCAACTCCAAAATCAAGATGACCTCCATTCTTGAACATGCGATGCTCTGCAAACGTGCCTCCCTTAGAAGGTCCGTACCAGTGATAATGTCTAAACTTTTCGTGAATTTTTCGTTCAGGCCTTTCTATAAATGCTTGAAATTCCGTCGGGTGTGGTAATACATGAAGAGCAAACCAAGATATGTGGTCTGCATTATCTCTTTCTGCCAACATAGCCATTGAGCGTGGATCATGATAGTAAAAACTATCACTATGACAAACCATGACCCAATTATCAGTTCCCCAGCGCGAGTTCAAGATATGCAGTGCAATACCTCGATGCTCAGAATCAGTGAAATATTGTCTTTTGTGCTGATTTTCATGCGTATAGACAACATTAGATAGATTCTCAACTAGCACTTTCACTTTATCATCAATAGAGCCATCAAAAACTACAATGCCATCGAACATTCTTAAATGTCGATCGAACCACTCGTGTGTTATATTCCCGTCGTCCTTAGTTTCAAGCATGCCGTACAACTTTGGGGTAGGAATAGGAACTGAAGAAATGCCAGAGGATCCCAGAGGAACTGGTGTGTGAAATATATAGTAAGCCTCTTCCATGCATATTCCAAACACCACCAACAGGAAGAATGAGCTTGATAGCATCTTAATATATTTTCTATGTTTTAGTGATCGTCTTTCAGAATCCCAAGTGGCAGTATTTTTTTTGGCTCTAGAATAACAATATCCACTCAAAATTACTATAATAGAGCTAAGAATTGTCTTCATACTTTGAGATTTGCCAATCAGAGCTTCATTTGCGAGTATTAAGCAAAATTTATTCACGTTGTTTGTCACCATGATTGCTGTTGGTGAGATAAGATGGTTCAAAATAAAACCAGTAACACTTACAGAAAAACCAACTACTGTAGAAAATGAAAGCAAACACTTTGTTGCAAAACTCACACCATATCCCTGATAAATCTGCGAATATTCCAGTCTATACCAAAAGGGTAAGAAGATAAGAATACTAATACCATTATTGTAGAAAGACATATCCCATGCAGACAAGTTCGTAGTCTTGATCAATTTTTTGACAGAGACCTGATATGTCGATGAAAATAATACATTTACAAGAAGCCATTTGTATCCAGTTGCAGTGAAAAAGATATCATTATGTGCATAGAATATAGCTCCAACAATCATTGCAAGTATAGAAGTTCCCTCTGGCAACGTAACAGAACGTTTCAGTACTGCTACTTCTATTGCGGCAGTGGTTATTGTGGCTAGATTACGCATAACAATTAAGGTTGGAACAGAAACTTCCCTTAAAGCAAACATACTACTAGATAACATCAAAGAGAATTGAGAAGTTAAAAGGATAAATCTGACAAAAATTTTATGCTCATATCTGGTCTGCGTTCCAATGACTTCTGACCAACAAGTGAAGCCGATTTTTAGAAATATCAGCGTACCAAAACACTGCAAAAGTAAAATTGTAAAAGGGTGCGGGAATGCTTTGATGAGCACTTTATTGAGCACGGTTAAGATATTTCCTGATAGGCAATAGGCTGCAATAGCAAGAACGTTTTTGAAATCGTACATGTGAATTCTAAGACTTCTTTAGATTGCGAATTTTAGCGTGAATATGTCGTAGCATGCAACTGGTTTAAGTCAGAAGAAAACACGTACTAGAGCTGAAATGAGGTTCGAATTCTTTTTATTCGTGATTTTTCGTTCTGCCTCGAAGAAAAAGGATCGAATAAACGATATCCCCTGTGAAAACGGTATCGTGGCTAACGCTTAGAATACCCTAAATCGAGGTGTGAAATGAGATTGTGAAAAGTGTGTGAAAAATAGTTGGAAAATAGTATCCCCTGGGGACGCCCAGTTAAAAGGCTCACCCTTTTTTTCAAAAAAAAAAAAATCAAAAATTCGCCTTTATGATAAGGTAAAAATTTTCACTAAAAAAATTTACTTTTTTTTGCGAAAGCACCCTAATTTACCACAAAACACAAAATTTATAATTTCACCCTTGCTTCAATCTCTTGCCCGTACTTTTCCTGATCCCTTCTTACATACTCTCAACACGCTGAACAAGAGGTTCTACACATTACCCATATCTTCGATTTCAGATGGCAGACATGATACGCAAATATCCTGTGCCCCTCCCCTGTATCTCGTCTGCAAAAGTTGTCAGTTTGTTTAAAAAAATGTATGCTTTCTTCAGCTGCCCTAACATTTTTGTTTTGATCTGTTTGCAACTACTGATCACTAGCAGTTTAGCTTTCCTCCGAAGTACCAACAGAACCGACGACCCGAAACTACGTACAAAACTATGGTACAAAAGCGGAAAAAATCTAGAGCAGTGGTTGTCCAGAGAGGGTGCCGAAGTAGAATGTTCTTTATTGCTTCGAGTAGTAGAACCTGGGAAATGGTTCTCTAAAATAGATGGTTTGCCGAAGCCAGAATTTACACTATTGTCTGCATGGTTGAAACCAGAATATCCCTCTGCACAAAAATCGCCACGAACTATCCCTGAGTTTTTAAAGAAAAATTTCTCCATGGATGGGAAAATTCGCGTAGAATACAAGTACGATAATCGAGCTTACCTAGGAGGTAAAGCCAAGTATTCAGAGTGGACACAAGAATTGCTCGAACAGAAAATACAAGATGCCAAAAACCGTGTGGGGAATAGTTATGGTGAAGACGGCAAGCAAGTATTTGATGTGTTGGCAAAATACAAAGAATACATTGAGGGAAAGCGAGCCCTAGTTATTGGAAGCGAGAAACCATGGGTGGAAGGAGGTTTCTTGCTTTATGGAGCAGAAAAAGTGACCACTTTGGAGTTTGGGACCATAAACTCTGGCCACCCAAAGATTGAAACTGTACTTCCGTCAGTCTTCACGGAACGGTTTTTGAATGGGAAGTATGAGTTATTCGATGTTGCATGTTCATATTCGAGCTTGGAGCACGATGGTTTAGGGAGATATGGTGACATACTCAACCCAATAGGGGATTTGCAAAGCATGGCAAAGATGCTAAGTATAATAAAACCTGGCGGCTTGGTTTTCCTTGGTCTCCCGATGGGTCTTGATGGTCTCCACTTCAACTTGCACCGATACTACGGTGTTATACGTTTGCCTTACCTATTGGCCGGATGGAAATTGGTTGAAATTGTCTATGTAAGTTTACCACAAAAATTGGAACATAATCAACCTGTTTTGGTCCTTCAAAATATGAATGGATGTAGCAACAAGGTATAAGTAAAGGAATGAACAGCTTTCTTTCCAATTTTTGACTCTATTTGTCCTGACGTTTAATTTTTTTTGGGGATCCCTTAAACGCAAAAAAAACGAACACCGTTATTATTGAGAATGGCCCCCCAAAACTGCGTGAAATTTCTAGAAAAAACCTGATACAGTACATTTTTCGCCAAATTGTACTGATCCAGTACATTTTTTGTCACGTGGGAAAAACGATAGTGATGTACTCCTGAGCGCGAATCAGCGCGCTAGAACATTCGCAAAGCAACAAACAACGATAGAGGAACGTGTGTTTCTGTTTTCGTCGAAATATTCGGAGTTATGTGATAGTTAGGTTGAGTTGAGTGAAGATGAGAAGAATTTGCTTTGGGAAATCATCTCTAGGGCGCGCGCCAAGTTCTTATCACAGATAAATACAGATGATTAAACGCGATAAAAACGATCACGAAAGAAAAAGTGATGATAATGTTGATGTTTGAACGCTTTATCTTGAATTTTTAAGAAAATTGCATCGTGACGTTTCGCGTGTTTTGCGCCATTTACCCTGGTTTTTAGCTGGTTTTGAAGTAAAGTCAGTTATTTTATCGAGGCGCGCGAGCGCGGTTTCCGTTCGGATTGAGAGCATTAGTGAAGAGATTTCGGATTACCATCTCATTGGGGTCGTTCCAATCAAACCAAACTTCATAGTACTCGCATGTAAGTTGATTGTGACCGCGTTCACCGCAGATGCCACACTGCGTCGTGGCCCCGCCGCTGGCGCGTTCACGAAGCGATTCTCGTGCGGGCGCCCAAGCCGAGCCTTCGGAAGCGGCTTCGGTGGAGACTTATTGACATCAAACACGTAAGTCGATTCACATGGTAGCTTGATACGTTTTGTTTTGAGATCATTTGCAGCTTGAATGAATACTTGTGCAAGAAAATACGGTTGGCCGCCGACGGCAAAACGCGCACGCGCTTCGAGATACTCATCGGCTTCCATCCTCGCACCATTCGTTTCCTCCAACTGATCTTGATACTTCTCCCACATCGAAAGAGCGTGTTTGCATGCGATTCCATAATGCTGCCAGTGTCCGCATCCACGCGTGTGCTTGTTCAAGTTGACATCATAATGAACGAACTCATTCGGCTCGACGTCTTCAGTGACGCTCGCCGGTACAGCGGGATGCTCGCCGGTTCAGCGGGATCGATGATCACTTCTTCGCCTATCACCACATTCACCATTCCGTCCGCCGCATCTTGATACTGTTCGTTTGCCCATAATAGATTTTAAACATTCATTTTTTATTACTGACGAAACCTTCAAGTATTGAATATGCTTCTTTGCAAGGAGAGAAGTGCCTTATGGCTTAACTCTTTTCTTCTTCTTTGACCAAAATTGAATCTCGAAATTGTTCCTCTCTGTGTATTGGTGCGCCTGCGTACGGATTCTGTTCCTCCAACAGAGCCAAACCTTCGAGAGCATCATTCTCGTTTTCAGTATCGTCGTTCGCTGGCATTCTGACGCGTACCTGAGGTCTTTAACGCTTTCTCACAAAATTGGGGGAGAAAAATTGTACACGGGGTTTAGTAACAATTTGGCGAAAATTGTACTGGATCAGTTTTTTCTAGCAGTTTTTTGGCAGTGTGTTTGGCCCCATTCTCTCGAAGTAAACAAAAACAAAAAAGAGCCTTGTGTGACTCTGGGCGTCCCAGGGGAAAGAGGAAAAAATTTGGCCTAAACCCCCATTCGCCCGATCGCCCCTCCGATGTATGTAAGTCCAGAGGATATATCAGTCCGTCAACTTCACATTTGTAGTAATTGTCTGTTTTCGTCGCCAACGTTGTAGTCAAACCTGCCAAAATCCTTTTGATATGAGCGCCTTTAACCCCGACCAGTCGCGCTTTTCGCTGATCATGCTCAGTGCAGTCTCCTTCATAATCGGCTTGTGTGTGGGTACGAGAGTCCTTATGATAGACTCCTCTTCACTATGCGAAGATAAGAACAAGCCAACTCCTTTGCTTTTGAGTGAAGAAAATCCACGGGAGAGTCTTTTCTCATCAGCAGATGAAGAGTTGTTCATCTTATCAGAGAAAAAATTTGCTTGCAATGCACAAAGTGCCTTTGAAGAATTATCAAGATTACACAGGAAACGGAATAAACTTCACGAACACGAATTGAGAGGTGATGCAAATCGTGCAAGAAGCCAGACGATAGATCGAAAAGCAAATGCTGCTGAAGCTGCAGAGACTGCTTTCCGCACTTGTATAGGTGTGATGATGCCGGAGTTGCTTGAGTTCTGGGACGATAAAAAGAAGAGGAACCAGATACACTCAAAGTGGGATGACTCCAGGGAAAACGCTATTGATGGGGTGACTTTCGATACCCTAGAGCAAACTGCAGAGGAATTGGATCGAACAGTCTAGTTAAGGCATGATAGACACAATTCCTGTATACCTCTCTGTTGATATGATTTTACAGATGGCTCAGCTGTAACAGTATATCACCTGCGTCGTACTGTTGCAGTCCTTAAGCTTAAAAATTAGAGCTAGACCCAAATCTTAAGGTATTAAGAACGTAGAATGTGACAAGAAAAAGCTCTCAAAAGAAGAATGTATTTGTTTTATGTTAGGTGCTCTGAAGTGAACATAAGCATAAAAAGCGTCCTATTCTAGAATAGTTTGTGGAGCTCGATCTTTTTAACTACTCGCGCGCGCTTCTGCACTTAGTAGGGTACCACTCAAGAATTCATTCTCAAGTTTAATCGGAAATTCTCAAGTTTAACCCAGTTTTTATAAGGAAAAAAAAGAAAAAAAGAAAAAAAAGAAAAAAAGAGCCCCTTTTAACTCTGGCAGGGCGTCCCAGGGTGAAAACGGTGTCGTGGCTAACGCTTAGAATAGCCTGAATCGAGGTGTGAAATGAGATTGTGAAAAGTGTGTGAAAATAGTTGGAAAGTAGTGTGAAATAAGTAAGTGTGGATCGAAATACAACTCTGTGAGGCCCCAAAACAGATAATTGCCAAAAAACTGCGTGAAATTCCACTGTTTAAGGGCTCACCTTATTTTATAGGGGAGTTTAGGGGCGTTTTGTTGTGAAAATGAGAGGAAAAAGCACCTTTGACGCTATCTAGATATATGTAAAAGTTAATAAAAGAAGAGACACTCACATCAATGATAGTTATAGAATAGATATCGCGATTGCTTGCTTTTATTTGTGATTATCATTCAAATTGCTATCTCGGGAAGTCTTCAAAGTTGTGAAATTGATGTGTTTTCTGGAGATGTAAAAATTCTACAAGAGGAGAAAAAAAGCTCTTCCATCCCTGGGTAAATGACAAAAGTTAAAGAATGTGAGAACTTTGATTTCACACTAACGTTATTAAATCGACCGAAAAGGATGTATGTGAAGTAGTTATGATGTTCTTGAAGCTTTAATTCACAAGGCTATATGCTTTTTATTGTCTCATTGCACTATGCACCATTGTACTTCCAATGTGAGCAAGTGTGGTAGTTACTAACTTCTCTTGCACGTTTCTCTCTCCTATACCTGATACTATCACCGCCTAAGTCACCTTCGGAAAGTTCCAAATTATCTTGCGTTTTTTATCATCGTGCATAATCTTCATTTTTCTTACGTTTAAACGAGTTGTATGAAGTTGATACGAGCGCACAGAGTGAGTGAGTGTTCAATTTGTTTCTGTCTATTACTCCTCCAAGACCAGTGTGAGAGAGATGGTCTCAAGAAAAACACAACATTTCACTCACTTCGCCAACTTTGAAGACTTCCCGAGACATCAATTCGATTGATAATCAAATATAAATGACATCGATCGAGAAGTATTTTCCATGACTATCACTGATGTGCGTATCGCTTCTTTTTATTGACTTTAATATATATCTAGATGGCGTCAAAGATGCGTTTTTCTCGCATTTTCCCTCAAAACTCCCCTATAAAATAAGATGAAGGGGAGATATTCGAGAAGGGGACGATTTCGATTTTCGATGAATATGGTAAACAGTCGGCTAAAACACGCTACACGCGGGAAAGGATGACGTTCGACGAACATCATCGCTACGTGGACGAAAACTACGCCAAGGTGACTACGAACCGTTTGAGGAAAAACTTCCGGGCGATGGCGCGCACTCTGCAGACTAGGTGCTTGGATATTCTACTTCGCTCTCTTGCACAAGGTCGAACCGTACTGAAGCCTCCGCTGCGCCGCAATAGTGACAAACCAGCTTCAGAGAGAAGCCCGGCAAGCTTGAGCCCTCTGCAGTCCCCACGCCCAGCCTCCTTGGGGGAGAAGAGTCGGACTGTTTCGTCGGCCTACATGGCGAAAATGGTAGGTATAATCCTCTCTGGGCCTCCCGACACAGATGGCTGCGCGATCCGCTTTACTGGTGCTCCTGGAACCAAGGATCACATCACTGTGCGCACAATGACGCACCTTCTATCGAGTAAAGGCTTCCACCTTCCGCACAGCGCCGTTTCCCAGAGTTACGCCGCGGTTCACAGTCGCGCTTCGCAAAACGACAAGACAAAGTACTTCTTTTCTCTTCCAACGTCGAGCGTCTCCCGCCTGCTTGTAACTCCAACGGCTAAGGTTAAGCGTGCGGAGTTCCTCGCTTCGGATCTTAAACAAGGCGATATTGTCGCGGCTCTTTGGCAGTGTTCGGACGAGGGCGGAGGAGACAAGTATTTTCTTGGAGAAGTACGTAACGTCGATCACATTGAACGAAGGCTCTCGGTAACTTTCCTCAGCGACGGCTTACCAACTGACTACTCATGGGACGACGAAGAGATGACAAAAATCCTCAAAGTCAACGACGTCGAAGTCGGGGACCTTTTCAAAGCGTGTGATCGTCACGTCGTCGGCCGTCCTTTGTTCTTTCGGGACACTGCGAACGGTCCTGAGAACAAGTATCTTCCGGCGACAATAACTGGTTTCGACTCTGCGACGCAACACCACCAACTCCAACTTCACCCGAATCAAACGGAATCACCTTCTCCTACCGCTCCTACGGGATCTCCCATCTCCGTTGATCTATCCAAAGCTGATGTTCGCTTGGTTCGGTTCCCGGCTACCGATATTCCGATTGCGTCGTCGGTTGCAACGCCTCCGCCGCCAAGTTTGGCGTTGCGCACTACGCGCGCCGCTGCCGCACGCACCGTCGCGCAAACTCCCGTACATACCGACATTGCACATACTGACAACATCACCACCGCTATCGCGCACTCCGCGCCGACGCCACCGAAAGG
>JACLAB010016583.1_pt1 | contig 13477 bp, 7 predicted proteins | sample 8027921 | NCBI WGS metagenome assembly JACLAB01 (sample SAMN15725117, study PRJNA655200) | protist metagenome | isolation source: fluorescence activated cell sorting (FACS) single amplified genomes of... | place: USA: West Boothbay Harbor, Gulf of Maine | collected 2000-07-19
TTGGTCAGGCGCTAAGGCTTCCTCTGGATCAGAGCAAGTAACTATTACTGCAACTGGCTCCAATACTTTCTCACTCACATGCGGAACAGCTAGTGGCTCTACCAGTGTTAGTGGTTATAGAAATTCAGAAGGAGTTGTTGTTGATGGATACTTGTCAGATGCAACTGTCTTTATTGATTCTAATGACAACTATCAAGTTGATGGATCAGAGGCTTCAGCAACATCAGATACATCCGGTGCATTCACAATCAAACATTCAAATGGTTCATTTGTTAGCCTTGGTGGAACAGACGTTGACACGCAAACACTTTTAGCAGACTTGGTCCTCGTTGCCCCTAATTCTGGTTACCTAGAAGCGCCTGTAGTTACACCGGTAACAACCTTAGCATCGTTTATGGATAATCCCGATGATATTTATACAGCCCTTGGTATCGATAGTTCGTTAGATATTTTTACAACCGATCCGGTTGCCAATAAAAACTCGGGCAATAATTATGCAGTTCTTTATGAAAAGGGCAATCAGCTAACTGTCTTGGCTTTAGCACTCACCAACTTAACCAACGATCTTACTAGTGGAGCGGATAACACTGCAGATTATTTTGAAGGAATTGCGTCTGAAATAGAAACGGCTTTTGCTGCCAGCAATCTGAAGGTTGACATTGAGTCTCGTGATTTCATTTCTAGTGTAATGGAAGGCCTTATTGTCGCTAAGTCTCTTACAATATCAGATGCCAGCAAAACAAATACCATAGATGCCTTAGCAGCAATTTTGCCTCTAATTCAAGTTAAATCATCAAATGCTGTAACCAGATCTATATTAAACTTTAGTTTAAAAGCTCTTCAATCAGATATTGTTGCTATTGCCAATGGATCCGCATCTGCATCTTTAATTTCAAACTATACGACTGATATTAAGGGTTATATCGCCTCTCAAGAGCCTGTAACAGTTTCCGAGCTAAGCCCATTAGTGTTTGCTTTTGATGACACTGTAGCAACCGATGAGGATACTGCTATCGCAATAGATGTTGCTGTTAATGACTCACTTGCCCCAGGAGTTACTGCAACTATTGGAATCGTTACCGCACCTATAAATGGAACACTTACTATTAGCGGCACCACTGTTACTTACCTCCCCTCAGCTAACTTCAATGGCTCTGATTCATTCACATATAGTGTTACGCAGGGTTCTGAGACTGGCACTGCTGTTGTGACGATTTCAGTCGCTCCCATAAACGATGCACCTTCGATTGATGGTCCATTAACAGTTAGAGCTGTTAGTGGAAGTATAGAAGTTGCCGATATGTCAACAAGCGATGTCGATGGGGATACCCTAACGCTTTCACTAGAAGGCACGGACGCTGGAAGTTTTTCTATATCCAGTGACGGCGTCTTAACTTTTAAAACTGCACCAGACTTCTTTGTGAAAAGCACCTATTCTGTAACAGTTGTTGCTTCAGATGGAACCCTAACGACCAGTCAGGTAGTTACGGTTAACGTATTTAGACTTCAAACCGCTGGTTTTGAAATTCCTGATACTATTGCAGTTATCGAAACATTATAAATAAGAGGAAATACCATGAAAAATATAAATAAATTAGCTTACCTAACAGCACTTATAATATTGCCATTTTTTGTTGGTGCTCAACAAAATTATGACACCGATACCTTTGAAAACTATGTCGCAGATCAGGAAGTTCAAGAATCTTTGAATAATGCCCAAGAAATTTTATGCTCAATTGCAAACATGGGCACCAAAGAGCTTGCGAATGATGGCGCCTACAAAGCGACTCAAGCGCTTGATTTATGCTCTCAATCAACAGGCGGTTCTGGCTCCTCTAACGGTGCTTCGGCAACAGCCACAGTGAGTGCACAAAGCTCAACAACAGCAAGTTCGGCAACGTCTGGTGATACAGCCGTTGAAGCTGTAGAAATCGACGAGTATACAATTGACAGTCAGTTCGTGATCGATGGTTCGCAGGTAACAAAGCTTTGGTTTGATGATAATGCTCCATATGACCAACAAACTAATGACCAACCAAAAAATCTTACTTACGTTAAGTTAGCTCAAACCGATGGTGAGAGTCCCGAAAAAAGATTTGGTGACTTTGTTGCCCAGTGGCAAGTTTTTTCGAACGGCAACAGACCCGAAGACTTCCCAGAAGGTTCTCGGGGTGCAAACGAATGTAGTGCAGACAGAATTGCATCTGGTTACAGCTGGTGTATTGATGGAACTCCGTTAACAGAGGGCACCTTAATTGCCACAGGCAATGCAATTCAGTACAGAGATGGTTACGAGGATAATTTAGCGGCCGAGTTTCTTCCCAATGACGATGTCAAGGGTGTATACACAAGACAAACTGGATGGCAAGACGAGTCTTTAATTGATCCAAATTGTGATGGCGTGGCTGATTGGTGGAACTGCCAATCTCAAGAATTTAGAGATTCTTCGAGGAATGTAACCGGGCAGTTCACGTTTGGACGCAACGCAGAAAACAAAACTTTTTGCACAACGTTGGCTAACCTTTACGATGTAGACTGGTCTCAACCAGATGAAAACGGCGACTACCCGAAAAAAACTACTGTAACATTGAACGACGATGTTAGAGAGCGATTGAAAGAACGAAACTGGTCTACCACCGAGCAATGCTACTCAGTTGACGCTACCACAACCATTAAAAACGTATGGGATTATGGTGTTTATAATGACAATGGCACGCCTTATACTTTAGCAAATCCATCTTTTCCAATTAAAGCAATTGTTGATGTGGTTAAAGATGCGGGCACTGAGAATGAAAAAACAATCAAACAAAGAATTCATGGCTATGCCTCGTATTGGGGTGTTCATGTTGATGAAGCCTATCAAAATTTAGTCACAGAAACGACTCCCTTTAAAAGAGATGATTTGAGCAAAGATGCTTTGGGTGTTGATAACATTTATAACGTAAAACCAAGAGCTTATCGAATAGAAAGAACCGACAAAGTTTTTTCTGCTCTCAACGATTTAGATGGTCTCGCCTTACAGTTCTATGTTGGCAACGATGAATGGTGGTCACAGGAATATGCAAGCTTAGGTTTTCCAGCCCAAACAGAATTTAACAGACGAATTGCCTTTGCTTCTAACAAAGCAACGCTCACTGATTACGATAACGGATCTGCTGACGCAGCATTTAGTCATTCAATCTATGGATCGCACGATGGTGGAAGTACATTTAATGCAAACCTAGTTGGCGGTAAAATTGATAGAACAAATCTTGACAAACTCTTGGCTGATAACGATGCTGACCCTGGAAAAGTGATGAACTTTTCAGTCAAACTTGGCACTATTCCTGAGAATGGTTACGACAGACAGATTAGTCCGCATTTATTTCTCTGCACAGGCTCGTCCATTGTTAACACTGCTAACACATATGGAAAAGATCAAATTACCCTAGCTGCAGGCCAAGCCTGCATAATGTTATCTGCAAACGTAAAAGTTACATCGAACGGTTCGGCCCTGACAATTTCTAGCATCACCAATTCAGGAGACAATAAAGAAATTTATGCATCCTACTTTGATTCCAGTGGACTGCAGCTTCAGTTTCCTGGTAGCGGTTTTGACTTAAGTGAGATTTATAGCTTCACAGCAGACGCAAACGGCATAGAGCAAACTCAGCTTGGCCTTGACGTTAATTTTGGCAGACTCATTAAAAAAATATCTGCTACAACAGAGCAGGGCAATAGAGATAGCAGCAATAATGGCTTAATTTCTCAGTCCTTAAAGGCATTTTTAGACTCATCTGATGCGTTTACATTCTTAGCTCAAAGTCATGGGATGAATTTGTATACCCATGATCAGAAACGCTTTGATAAAATCAAGGGAACTTTTGAGGTCTCAGACACACCTCCTGTTACTCTTTATGTAGATGACGTTTATGCTAATGAGGGTTCTACTGCTGACCTTGAATTTAAATTAACAGGTGTTGCTGCATCTGATGTAACAGTTGACTTTACAATTTCAGGAGCGTCCTCAGCAACTCAGGGTAATGCAGATTGTTCTGGAGATACAACTCCAGATTATTGTATAGCTTCAGGAATTGGATATTCTGGAACAGTAACTATTCCAACAGGAGCTTCTGGCGTATTGATGCCAGTGAGTTTAATTAAAGATGGTGTGGCTGAAGCCCTTCAAGATGAAACAATTACATTTACTCTATCCAATCCTACAAATGCTGTTCTAGGTAGAACAGATCCGACTATCCATATTTATGATACTGACATCAGTCGAGTTTCTTACGATGAATATATAGCTGTATTCAACGCTGAAACTGCCACTTTTACAGTTGAAGAGGGTGTTAAACACGATCCCTACTGGGAACTTGTTGAATTGGCGACTCCATTTGAATTCACGGTCACTGATTGGTTGACCAAAATGAAGAAAGTTTACAATGAAGGCACCGAGTGGGAGCAAACTGACATAAGAGACATAGGGGCCTGGTCTTCAGACACAGAGACTTACTATAGAATCTTTCCAACCTCTATGCAGAACCCTACAAGCACTGAGAAGGGTGTTGGTGTTCAGTCTGAGGTGAGAACAATCATCTCTGCAGCTGATCTACCAGAGAATCTATATTGCCTTGAGCGTTGTCCTTCGACAGCCCTTGTAAAAGCTCATTATGATAATGCTATCGCTCAAGTTGTTGCATCTGACTCAATCTCAGCAGCATCGCCTTCACCGCATATTCCTAGTGCTGACCCTAAACTTACAGCAGACATAACTGTTACTCGTGTCTATGATGAGGGAACAGAAAACGAGTACACGGAAGAAGAAACCTATCCAGCTGGGCAGTATTTTCAAGGTCAAACACTTGCTAATATAGCTACCTATACTAAAAACACAGATGGTTTGGTAGACCCGGATGCTACTGCTTTAGCCCTAACATCTGACTTCTCAATGTTTACGCGTCCTGGTGATGCCATAAGAGGCTCTTACTACACAACTGAATGGGGTCAAGACCAGACTTCCTGGGGCATCGGAACAGGCCAGATGGTTGATGCAGCTAATTTAGCGTTCTTAGAATGCGATAAAGAGCAAGATGGCACCTATCGAGACTTTAATCCAAGGTACGCTGACTCTTCAGCGACAAGGTATTGTCAATATAAGTTGTGGCAATCTGATTCTGATGTTGACAGCTTTTACAACGTACAGTTGGAGACAAATAAGAACTTTGAAATATTTAGCTCAGCGGGAACCAAAGTAGCATTTGATCCACGGCAAACGTTCGACCTAGTTCTTCCGGACGATGCTGCGAAGTTTGGAGACGATGCAGGTAAAAAATTCCGTTTAGATTTCCAGGGAAGTCATTTGGGAGGCATACCAGGCAATGTTATTAATAAAGACACAGGAGAAAACCTCGGCGAGTGGGTTCGAGAGTGGAAGAATAATTACAGATGGGTTCAAAGATTTGTTATCCCTGATGGAACCGTTCTTACCTCAAGAACTGATGACACCACTGTTAAAGTTAAGGCTTTAAGAGGCGAGGAGTGGTTGCTTAAGCGTGATGATGCGATTGGTACAATGCCAACGCTATTAGATTATCCTTTATCAAAACTAGCCACGCGAGAGGCACTTGAATTTGAAATAGGCCCTAGACCTATTTATTGGTGGGGCTGTGATAGCAACCAAAACGGTATTCCCGAAGAACGCGAGAGTGATCTACCTGGATGGGAATGGGTCCAAGATGCATCTGGTAATTGGATAGAACCAGAACGAATTGATATCTGCTATGACAATGAAACTGGTGAGCATACCTTATTTGATGCTAACGGAGATCCAATCTACTATCCGTATCAGCCTGAATATGCTACAGCAGACCAGCTTGCCTATTACGTGCTTCAAAATTCATTTCCTTCTTGTACTGAAAGAAATCAATGGGAAATTGATAACTGGACAGCTAACAATAATCAGCGGAATGATGATGATCCAAATAAGTTTGGAGTCTACACGCAAGACGAGAATTTTATGAGATACTTCCAAAATGATCTAGATAGGTGTCAGAACATTGGGCCCGTTCCAGCTGAGAGCACTCTGATTAATGATGGGCTACCGGCGGTGGTTGATGGAAAGGTTGTCTTTGATCCAAGTCCTGCTGGATAGATAAATCCTAGCAAATAAAAAGCCCGCATTATGCGGGCTTTTTTATATCGAGCCTCTCATTAGTCACTCGTATTAAACCAAAGGGGGGATAGGGCTATTAGAAGACCTGTCACACCTACCAACATCATTATAGGGTTAGGCATTCCTGTTGCCTCAGTTCCAAAGTATGCAATGTACCCAGTTGCCATTGGTGATAATTCAACACCAGTTTCCCCAAGCATTTCAAATGCCTTAGCAAAACCACTGTAAGTGTTCATAACAGTCGAGCCAACAACCCAGTTGCCCATAAATACACCTAGAGCAAAAAGAGAGCAAACAATTTTTCCGACCATATTTACACCTTTCTCAGCTGCAACAGACGAAAATCTCGCTGCAATCCAGATCGACACCATAATCGATAGAAAAAAAGCAGCATTAGCAATTCGTGCTGTGTGTAAAGACATCCATATATCTGATTCCATAATATTCTCCAAAATTAAATATTTCATTATTAAAATATAAGTATAAATATTACTAAAATTTTACTGCTTAGTAAATTTTTTAATGGTGACAAGCAAGGCAGGGTATTGGCAGGATCTGACTATGCATATTTATATTACTTCGCATAATATATATTATGTTAAATTATAATACCTAGAATAAGGTTATAAGGATGATAGAAAGTCCCTAAGGTGCTGTGTTATATCGTCTGGAGAATCTTCCTGAATGAAATGGTTACCTTTTACAGTTACTTCTCTAGTATTCATCCAAGACCTAACTTCGTCTCTTTGCGTTCCAACTAACAAGAACCCTGGATCAGCATTGATAAATAGCTTGGGAATACTTGATGTGCTATGAAAATTTGCATTCATCGCAATCTCATTATGGATATCTAACGGTTCTTCGTTAAAAGGTATATTTCTTGGAAAAGTTAAGGTTGGTCGTCTATCTTCACCCGAGTTTACAAACGGTCTTAAGTATTCGTTTCTTGTTTCATCTGACATAGGCTTGATAGGGTCATTTAACAAGATTCTTTCTACAAAGAAATTTTTGTCTAAAATTAATTCTTCTCCAGCATCTGATCTAAATAACTTAAATATTTTTTTACCGGCTTCAGGCCATTGATCCCAAGTTAATGGAACCGTAACTCCCTCCATGAAAGTAATAGAAGCAATGTTGTCTGAATTTAATCTCGCATACTTTAATCCAAGGCCGCAACCCCAATCATGAATCACTAAATGGATTCGCTTTCCAAGATTCAGTTGATTTAATAATTCCTCTAAATAATTATACTGACCATTAAAGCTATAATCTGGATTATCAACACCATCAAGCTTTTCAGAGTCGCCCATACCAATAAGATCTGGGACTATTACCCTATAGGATTTATTAAAATTTGGGGCTATATTTCTCCATAAATATGATGAAGTAGGATTTCCATGAATAAAGACAATTACTTCGCCCTCACCCTCATCAATGTAGGCTAATTTTTTATCTTTAACCTTGAGAAAATTTTTCGCATTATTAAACATGATTCTCTATTTTTAGATTAAAGGCCGCTATTACTAATTCTCTAAATTATAGTCTTTAGAAAAATCTTCCACTAGATTCACAAAAGCTTTCAAGCCGTTTGTAAGCGCTGAATCATCAACATAAAAATATGGCGAATGATTCGTAGGAGAATCTTCTGCTCCAGGCGAATTCACTCCCAAGAAAAAGAATAACCCCGGAACTTGCTGTGCAAAGAATGAGAAATCCTCTGCGCCTGTCCTTGGAACCTTAGCCTCATAGTAATTACCATCAGCTGCTCTAGATAGAGAGGATGCATACTTTTCCACTAGGTCAATATCGTTATAAGTTACTGGATAGCCACCATAGACTTTAAACTCGACATTAGCTTTAGCATGATGTGCAGCAGCAATATTATTGGCAATAACAGATATTTCTTCTCTAATCTGATCAGCATAAGAGTCTTTAAACGTTCTAATAGTTCCCTCGAGATAAGCACTTGATGGAATAATATTATTTCTGGTGCCACCCTTCATAATGCCTACAGTCACTACAGCCTGACTATCAAGAAGATTAAGCCTTCTGCTAACGATGGTTTGCAAGGTGGTAACAATATCGGATGCAGCTACTATAGGATCTACACCATTCCATGGGCGCGATCCATGCGTTTGTTTTCCCTCAACTGTAATCCTAAAAGCTTCTGCTGAAGCCATAAATGGCCCTGGTCTTGTCCAAAGTTGCCCATGCTTGGCATTGGAAACATGCATACCAAAAATAGCATCTGGTTTTTCTGCTTCAAAGAGCCCTTCTTTTAGCATTAATTCTGCACCACCCTCTTCTCCTTCAGGTGCACCCTCTTCTGCCGGTTGAAAGATTAATAGAATATCTCCATCTAGTTTGTCAGTATTTTGCGACAGGAAACTAGCAACACCTAGAAGGGTTGCTATATGGGCATCGTGGCCACAAGCATGCATAATTCCAACATCATTGCCCTGATAGTTAGTTCTTTCTTTTGATGAAAATGGAAGATTCAATTTTTCAGTTACAGGCAACCCATCAATATCGGCTCTTAATGCGATTAAAGGTCCTGGATTTTGTCCTCTTATGAAAGCAGTTACTCCAGTTTTACCATAGGATGTATTAGGCTCAAGACCCATTTCAATAAGAGCTTCACTGATAGATTTTTGCGTTTTAAATTCTCTATTGGATAACTCTGGGTATTGATGAAAATGATGTCTCCAGTCTGTAACTTTAGTCATAACGCCGTTTAAGTTTTGATCCAAAGCAGAAGATAGTTCTCCCGAGCTAATTGGTAAAATTAGAAACAGTGAAGTCAGTAAGCTAAAAAAATAACGCATTATGCTTACCTCTTAAAAAAGTTAAAAAATATTGCAGGGGTCGTATCCATGTAAGCTTTAAAATCATGACGTCTTTGCAAAGATCTACTATCCATCATAGCAACAGAAGTAATGGCAACCAATGCGTACATTGTGATTGTGCCAATAATCAACCATGAGGCTGCCAAACCATTAGTTAAAGAGAAGATAAAGAGACTAAACCAGAAGAGTATTTCTCCAAGATAATTAGGATGACGTGAATAGAACCATAGCCCTGATTGCATCGTTTGAGGCTCAGTTAATGACCGTCTGAAGTTATACATTTGCTGATCAGAGATAATTTGAATAAATACCGCCGATGTACCAATAGCATAAGCCACCCAATCCAACCAGAATACTTCAGGACCAGGATAATATAGCGTGTAATTCATTGGCAGTAAGGCCATAAATACTGACAATGTTGGAATTAGATGTATGGCTCCGAAGTCGATTAAAAAGTACTGAAATTTATTTTCAGCCTTCCCTTTCATCATGACATAACGCCAGTCTTCATGAGTAAACCCATCCCATGATCTAATCCAGTTATAGGTTAATCTAATTGCCCAAAAAACCATTACATCAAACATCATTCCTGCTCTAAGGACATTTCCTGCAGCATGAATATCAATCCAACATAAAATAGTTAATACAACTGGTATGACAGACCAAAAAGCATCGTACCAACTCGAATTTTTAAATGCGACACTCAATATATATATAAATATAGTTGCTTCGACATGACACGCTAATAATCTAAGGAAGATATTAGAATCTATGAGTAGATTCCATGTAAGCACCATTGAATAGATGCAGACAATGTATCCAATAAAAACAATAGCCAAGTCAAATAATTTATTTTTCATAAGTAGTTATATGGTTGCCGAAGGTTTGTGGTATTCATTTAGAATAGGAAGCAAGGGAATACTTTGTGATTTAGATAAGTCTGATATCTTGCTATCAAGCTTTTGATAAAGAGTAGTTCTTTGAACTAAGTCTAAATCAAGAGATTTAGCAATTCGATCCACATCAGCAAGATTAAGTTCTTGGCCGAAGGAGGCTCCAGCTGCTTTTGTTATGCTTTCATTCATCAATATTCCACCAACATCATTTATCCCAGCTGATAATAGAAATTTTAAGCCTGGCAGACCCATTTTGACCCATGAGCCTTGTATATTATCAATGGAATCATAAAAGAAAATACGCGCAGCTGCATGAACCAATACAGATTCTTTGAAGGTTGGACCGGGCCTTGATAAACCCCGCATGTAAATAGGAGCTTCACTTGCAACAAAAGGTAAAGGCACAAACTCCGTTATCCCATTAGTTTTATTTTGAATAGCTTTAAGCTCACCAAAGTGCCTTGCTACATGAGACATATTTTCAACATGACCAAACATCATTGTAGATGTTGTCGGCAATCCCACTGAGTGAGCTGCCATAATTACATCAGCCCATTCCTGGGAATTTAATTTATCAGGACAAATAATAGCTCTAATATCGTCATCTAGAATTTCTGCTGCTGTTCCAGGCAACGAGTTGAGCCCTGCATTTTTTAGCTCAATGAGAAACTCTTCAACCGAGATATTTAATGTTCGTCTGCCATGATCAATTTCTAGGGGAGAGAATGCATGAATATGAACAGTCTCTGAAACAGACCGAATTGTTTTAACTATATCTAGATATGTATTCCCAGTATATTTAGGATGGATGCCACCTTGAAGACAAACTTCAGTTGCCCCCCTATCTATAGCCTCTAGTGTTCTTCTTGCTATCTCATCATGAGAAATATTGTATGGTTTACCTCTCAAATCAGAATGACCCGTACCTTTAGAGAAAGCGCAAAAATTACATTTAAACGAACAGATATTGGTGTAGTTAATATTTCTGTTCACAACGCAAGTAATCTCATGCCCATGCACATGAGTCTTTAAATCATCTGCATAATCCATCAAATATTTAAAATCTCTGTCTCTGGCTGTCAGAATATGTTGCAAAGCATCAAGATCTGAATTTTCATGAATCTTTTTAATGCTATTTTGAATATCTGATTTAAAACTCGTATTTGAATACAAAGGAATGGTTGTACTGACCCCTGATACCCACTTATCTGAACGAATCAGGTTTTGAGAATCAACTTTCTGCAACAATTTTGAAGCTACGTTCTTAGATGTATGTAAAGCAAGATTTTTAAAATAAGCTGGATAAAGTGTTGCTCTAGCTCTCAAGTCTTGACCGAGAAGATTTGCTGTGGAAGTTAATTTTTTAATTTCAGGCCATGGCGCTTCAGGATTAACAAAATCTTTTGTTACAGGTGATATGCCACCAAAATCATTGATGCCAGATTCAATGAGTCTCTCGAGGTGCTGTGGATTAAGGTTAGGTGGAACCTGAAGACTAATATCGCCAGGTAAAATTAATCTTGCCATTGCAATTGTCCAAATTAACTCATCAAAAGATGGCTCAGGAGAATGCTCCATTAATGTGTTTGCTTTGGCTTTAAAATTTTGAACTATCACTTCTTGAATATGCCCATATTCTTTATGAAGTTCTGCTATGGCAAAAATAGACTCAAGCCTTTCTAACCTAGTCTCGCCGATGCCTATAAGAATGCCAGTTGTAAATGGAATATTTCTTTTGCCAGCATTGATGAGGGTTTGCATCCTAAAAATTGGTTCTTTATCAGGAGAACCATAATGTGGCTGTCCTTTTTTGCAGAGGTTTGCCGATAATGATTCAACCATTAGTCCCATAGAGCCACTTAAGGGTTTAAGCATATCCAACTCTTCTTCAGTTAAGCATCCAGGATTAAGATGAGGTATCAATGATGTGTGCTCTAAGACTGCTTCAGCGCATGCAGCAACGTATTCATTTGTTGTCTGATATCCCATTAATGCCAACGCATCTCTGGCAGCTTTATATCTTAGTTCAGGTTTGTCCCCAAGGGTAAATAGAGCTTCATGACAGCCCTTCTCTTCGCCGTCCTTGGCAATTCTGATAACTTCCTCAATTGATAAATATGGCGACTCCACCTTTTTGGGCGTTTTGGCAAAGGTACAGTAATGGCAAACATCTCTGCATAAAAAAGTAAGAGGTATAAAAACCTTTGGAGAATAGGTTAATTGATCTGGGTAATAGTTCTGTTTTTTGGAGAATGCATGCTCTACCAGCGAATCAGTTAGTGCAATTTTAGACAGGTGCAATAAGTCATCTTCAAGACAAGTCTCTGAAGTAAGGAGCTTTTTTAAGCTATTATTAGAATGTTCCTGAATTTCCAATCTATTAACCTCGAACATAATCCTTTAGTTTGAAGTAATCATCTTCTGAGTCAAGGTCATACTGCAGTGACTCAATAGAATGTTGATTCCAACGATAATCATTCGCCTTAAACTCCCTTAAAAATAAAGCATAGCTATTAATACCAAATTGAAGATTAAATTTCATTGCTGGATCATACAGAAGGCAATTTGTTCCAGATTCTTCAATATCAGGCACTATGCTGATAAACGATTTATTGAAGGAGGCAGCAAGATTATTGAGGTCTCTTTCGTTAATTCTGGGTAAGTCTGCATGCATAATTAATATTGGATTATTAGAGTCGTTGCAAGCAATAGCCTCAATTAGCGCTTGGTTTAAGGATGATTCAGTAAAATAGGTAGAAGCACCCTCAATAATTAAATCAGAATCATTTGTTACCAAGGTAATTGAATCGCAGATATTGGAGTGAGTTAAAGCCTTAATAGTTTGAGCTGCCATTGCCTTTGATAGATCTGATCTTTGCTGCTCTGATAGAATGCTGGCAAGACGCCCTTTTGAGTGACTGTATTTCTTAATAGGAATGAAGGCTGATACCTGCACGTTATTTAGCTTCCAAATAATCAATTACCGATTGCGCGAGATTGATTTTAGAGTCCAGATTATTCATAACCAAGTTTGCCAGCGATACCTTGTATCCCATGCCTGCGATCAAAGATTCTTCTTGATGGTCGGTAGAATCTATAAATAAAGTTTGAGCGTATTTAGAGTAATAGTTTGCAATAGTTAAAACCGATGTCTCCATGCCAAGCTCATTCATCATTTTAGAGGTTGGTCCCTTTAAAGATTTAGAATTAACGATTGGACTAACAACACTTACTCTTTCAGAGTGCAATTTTAAAAATTGATTCAGGGGATCTAATTGAATAATTGGACTAATGCTCACAAAAGGGTTGGAGGGACAGATCACTATTTCATCAAATGCCTCAAGATCGATGAGAGAATTAAATCTAGCCTTATCAAGGCCCTTGAAAACAAAATCAGTGACAGAGGGCTCACATTGAAACTTCACAAAGTACTCTTGAAAGGATAAGAGTCTGTTTTGAGTTTGAATGTATGTTTCAACCAGATCATCAGTCATGGGTAAAATATTCGACTTCAAACCGAATCGTTGAGTTAGTTCCTGCGTAGCTTCCGACAGACTAGAGCCATTGGCAATTAGCTGTGT
>JACLAB010012464.1_pt1 | contig 13475 bp, 26 predicted proteins | sample 8027921 | NCBI WGS metagenome assembly JACLAB01 (sample SAMN15725117, study PRJNA655200) | protist metagenome | isolation source: fluorescence activated cell sorting (FACS) single amplified genomes of... | place: USA: West Boothbay Harbor, Gulf of Maine | collected 2000-07-19
TTAGGTTGTAATAGCTCATACGCTTCAGTATCTACAGCAACTAACTTAGGTGGTCGAACTCCAGGTTGCTTTACAGTTCCTTCAATATTGTTAGCATTTGCTTCTTCATCTTCTGCTGTAAAAAGCACATTATCTAAAGGTCTAGCTGTAGCTGTTCCATAAGAAGCTGTTACTGTTCCATCTGCAAACGCAAAGGTTTGATTGGTGTTGTTGTAATACTCTTGGTTTTTAAAATTGGTGTTATCCATAACCACTTCATAAATCCCTATGGCTTCTAGCTCAGAGCTAGTCCACACACTAAAAATATTGCTAGGGTAATTTACATCACCTATTGTTAAACTTTTTGGTCGTGCATAAAGTTTTGTTACATTTCCTGATTCTACTAAAGCCCACATAATTTACCTCGCTGTTGTTGGGATTCCTGTTGATGTTACAAATGGATGTTCTGCAAATGCCATGTAAATATATTTACTGCCTGACGCATTTGTATAAGTATTACCCTGTCTATGTTTAAATCCATTACTTAAAAAGTCTATATCATAACCTGTAGCACCAATATCTGCTTCAGCATTTGCTGTATTAGCTTCTAAAGCGGTTCCTGAATTACTGTTTCTGATACCACGCTTTATATCTTGTATGAACCATCCACCTGTACCATCTTTTTTTGTCATTACAAAAGCAGGTCTAAAGCCAGTTGCTATCATTCGTCCATCGGCACTTCCGTTTCCAGTATAACCACCAAACTTGCTGAAGCCTTGTTTTTCTGCAAAGCAGTAGGCTATAGAATTGCCACTTACTTCTGCGGCAGAACCAATTGAAAATACTGTTGATGCAGGAAGTGTGTCGTTCCAAAGATTATCATCAATTTCTCCTCCACTTGAATTAATTCTAAAATTCTTATCTGTATCTGCTAAACTGTTTATCCACACTCCCCATTGAGTTGATGTACTTCTATTTTTAACGATAATAACATCAGGAGCTACACCTAACCCATGTCCTACAGTTCTAACTCCACCTGCTCCTGTCCAAGTAACAATACTAAATCCTGCTGTAGTATTTGCTTGAACTACAGTGCTTAAAGAACCTGTTGTGTTAGTTGCTGTCGTACCACCATTGGCTTTCCATTGCCATGCTACATAGTTATAGTTGTTGGTGTTTAAAATACTAGAAGCTCCTATTGAAAAACCATCGCTATTAAAAGCTGTAACTCTGTCTGCATGAGATTCTTCACCAGAAGTTGAGTTAGAATAAATCCTTTTACTAGTTCCTCTTGTAGAATCTGTCCATGCATTAAAACTACTATCAGTCCTTGATTTAGTCCAAATCCAATCAGGTTGTAAATTGCTATTGCCATCATTAGTTATAGATTGAGTACCACCATTACCAGTATAAATAGCAGTCTGAAAATATGCACTTGGATCATCTATTGAAGTATAAGCTCCCATTATCCTGAACCTCCAAATTCTGCGATATTTTTTGTGCAAAGAGCATAGAACCCAGACGGAACTGAATAAGCAAAATTACCATATCCATTGCCATCTGCATATCCACCATCTTCTCCGTAAGAATTATAGCCACCAAAATTAGCTTCTAAAGTAACAGAAACACCATCGTGAAATGCACCTATAAGGGGAGTGACTAATGTAAAACCTGCTGTTAATAAACTACCGCCAGTTATTGTGCCACCATTAAAATTAGGTGTTCCATTGTTAGTGCCACCACCATCACCAACTAATGCATAGTTTCCATTTGTTGGATCAGTTATAGCTACATTACCACTATTTGTTGTGCCACCAGGTGCTACCCAAAAAGAACCATTAGCTACTCCTGAGTATCTTGAATTACCAAACCAAAATCCTCCGTTGTCCATATCTAAAGCTATAGCCAAAATATCTCCTTCATTAAAAGTATAGTCAACGCTACTCATAGCTCCATTGTTGGTTATTGTGGCATTACTATTCATAACCCAATTATTGGGTGCACCTGACATTGCTAGTATTTCAGGGTTGGTTGCAGCTAACGAAGGGTCCTCATACCCATATTCATCTGCAGCAACAGTTGTTTTTGCTGCGTCCAATATTCCAAAATTACAAGCACTATATGTTCCAAAATCTGTAGCCTTAACTTCCCAATACCATTTACCTGCTCCAACATAATGTGTTCCTGAAGCCATACCATAAGTGCCATCACTTTTTACATATTTAGTATTACCTTCTGAAGAAGTATAAGGAACATTGTAACTAATTGGATTAAGCGTACAAAAACTATTAGTAGGTATGTCCGCAGCTTGGTCTGCTGCTGTTATGTTGTTTTCTGCCCAGTCATTACCATTACCACTTTCATCATCACCTAAGTCTGCTGCATCCGCATAATCTAAATAAAAACCATTAGTACCATGAGTAACATCTACTTCTATAGGTTTCCAAATACCACTAGCTGAATCATATTCACCAAACGCTGTAGGTGCTAATGCAGTTCCGTCAACTAAATGTGTTTCAGCTAAGTAGCAAGAATTGTAAATAGCACCGTCTCCTCTTTTGCCAATATGATGTAAAATGGTTGAGTTTAAATTATTATTATAGTTTTGTGGTGGAGTGCCGTAGTCAGTATCTACATCTGAATTTGAAATTCTTTCACCATTTACATAAAGTTGATATCTATCTGCTGCTGTTCCATTTGTAGTATCTGAAACAAAAACTATATGATACCAAGCTGCGATATCTCTAAAGCGTCTAGTATAATGAAAACCATAATCCGTACCACTATCAATTTGATAAACTACAAAGCGGTCACTTGTATCAAATTGCAAAAGAAAAAAGTTAGAACCATCTTGGTAAGCATCTAAAATAGCTCCGTTTATCCCAAGCTCAGTTCTTTTTATCCAAGTGCTATAAGTAAATGTTTGTCTATTAGAATTACTATCAGGAGTTCTGCTAAAAAATTCAGTATTATCGGCTTCTAACTTTACAGAGTTGCCATCCCCAGTAGATATACTTCCACGATTAGCTGTTCTTTGGAGGGTTTCCATATTAGGTTTGAGCCATATTTTGGCTTCTGCCAATTTCTTGCCAGACTGAGCCGTTGTATCTAAAACTAAAGATGTCGGTCTTAGCATCTGTAGCTGTCATAGTAGGAGCTGTACTTCCTGCAAACTCAAATACTGTATTCCAAGCTAATGTATAAGGTCCTGAAGTTGCGTGTTGTGCTACTTCAATACTAATGATTGCTCCTGCAACTGCGTTACTCGGAGCAGATATGGTTGTGTTTTCTTCTAAAACTAAAGTTGCATTAGCTTTTGCTGCTGCATCCCAAGCTGTAGTTCCATCTGCTAAAGCTCCTTCTGTAATATTTGCTGAGGTTGCTGCTGTTGCTACACCTGCTACTGCCAAGGTACTTGCCATATCTACTGCACCATCAATGTCTACTACATCAAGATTGGCTGTACCATCTACATCTATAGCACCAGAGATATCTAAAGATGCGGCAATAATTTCGCCACTAGCATTAATTGCTCCGTTGATATCAATAGTAGTTGCGGCTATCTGAATTTCTGTATCTGCAACAAGGTCAAGTTGACCATCGGCACTAGAGCTTATATGAATTGCTGCATCTCTAAACTGTATTTTTTTGTCAGTACCCATGGTTGAGTCAGCATTACTAGCAAACCCACCATTAAAAACTGTAGCTGCTGTTGTAGTAAGAACACCTGTAACAAGAGCAGTAGTTGCCATGTTTACAGCACCATCTATATCAACAACATCTAGGTTAGCTGTACCATTTACATCAATAGAGCCTTCTAGGTCTATATCGCCACCAATAATGACATCGTCTGTAACTGTAAGATCGTCTTGTACTTTAAGGTCAACAACATTAAGACTGGCAAAAGCGTCAACAACCGCCGCTCCACTTCCTGCTCCATCTAAGTAAACAGCCTTAGTATCACCGGGCGGTATTGTAATGTTAGCTCCTGAGCCTTGTGAAATGATAATATTTTGTGATCCACTGGTACCATTTTCTATAAAGTGCATCCTACTAACTGTGTTAGGGGCAATCGTAATAGTACAAGCTGAGTCAAGTGTTCCTGTGTATTCAAGATACATAGCTCTGCCCGGATCAGCGGCGCCATCTGCTACTGTAGTAGTGTGAGTATTTGCATTGGTTGTAATGCCTTCGGTTCCATAACCTAATGCTTCACCAATGAGTTCTAAGTTAAGGTTAGTGACTACACCCCAGTTTCCTGACTCATCTCCAGTAGCCATCTCGTTAAGGCGTAAATCATTTACATATGTACTTGCCATTGTTTATCTCCTAGTATCTAAAATTATATCAAAATGTGTGTTCATGCAACCTCTGTCCAACTTGGTGTTTGCGATTCATTAATAGCTGAATAACTTGGAGTTTGTGATTCATCTATTTCACCCCATACTAGCACAACTCCTGTACCTGATGTAATACCCAATCCAACTAGCGTAACATTTGCTTCTGCATCAGTGGTTACAGTGCCTTGTGCTGAGGTAATTGCAAAGGTTGGTAAGTTGACAACCTCGTTTTCGAAAATAATAACTGAGCCTATGGCTGAGGTTAATCCTAGTCCTGTGACTGTAACATTTGCTTCTGCATCGACACTAGGTGTGCCTAAACCTGAAGTAACGACTTGAGTTATAGGTGTAATATTAGCTTTGGCTACAGTGGTAACTGATCCTATGGCTGATGTTATGGCAAAGGTAGGTGCTGTTGCATTAGCATCAGCTTTAACTATGACTGTGCCAAGAGCACTGGTAATAACACCAACTGAAGTTAGGGTTACTGGTAAGACCTCACTCCAAGCTCCTTGACTCCATGTACCTCGACCCCAACCATTAATATTAGCCATCTTTAGCTACCTGAAATGCTTTCTAGTGTTGTTTTAATTGTCAAAAGGTCTGCTCGAACTGGATCAGTAATAAACTTATAGTCTAAAATATAGTCTATTTTTTCTATTGCTTCTGCTATTTTTTCATCCATGTTGGTCTAATGTTAAGGAATCTCAGGTAAGTCTACACCTATAATACCAAATTCAGATTCAAAATCTTCTTTGGATAAAAGTTCACCATTGATTCCTATGTCAGTAAATTGTCCTATGGTTGCTTTTTGCCAACTTTCAGTGCCTTCAGGAATGTAAAAAACACCCACGACATTTTTTGTTTCCATAACACCTGCCACTGTGGGCGATGCCTCCCATGAGAAATATCTAATATCTTGCATATGATACCGCTCCACCTTTAGCAAACTTAGTGACAATCTCTTCAGACACCCAACTAGCATCGAGAAGAGGTTTGTGTTCTGCAAATACATCCATTTGAATTTTTTTAAGTTCATCTAATTGATCTAATACTTGTTGTGGTATTTCTTCAACATCTTTGTATAAACCATCAAGTTTACGCCATGCTTCGTAAGGTTTGTGTGTAATGACAGAAGCATCTGCCATGGCTTGAGGTACTACTCCAATTTCAGCAATAATTTTTTCACCATTAGGACTGGTGTATTGAATGTTAAGTTTTCTGTCTCGATAACCAAAACTATTTACTTGATTGCCACTGTCTTTGGTTGGGTAACGATTAGCTATTTCTCTAGCAAACTCATCTGCTTCTTGGGTGGTATTAGCAATCACACGAGTTCTAATAGGATCAGTAAGTTGTGTAAAGTCACCACCATACTTGTCTGTCATTTTACGAGTCATACTTTCGTGTGTTTTAACAGTGCCGGGCAAATTGCCTGTTCTTATGTCCATGCCAGTAATAGGATCAATGTTTTTTAACAAGTCAGGATCGGTAATAGCCTCGCCTGCACTACCTGTAGTCTTTAAGTTTAAATTACCTGCTACATCATCCATTTCTTTTTGAAATGGCTTATTAGCACTTTTTGCTGTGTCAAACATTTCGTCTATGCTTGCAAAATATTTTTGATGTTTGTTCATTTGTCTGTCTACTGCCTTTTCTAAATCTTTGCTTTTAGCTCTTAGGAGTGCTTCAAAAGTAGGTTTGCCTACAGTTGGTGTGAGGGGTTTGGCTCTCAAGTCATTAAAAGCCTTTGTGCCTCTAATCTTACCTTTAGCAAATTGTTTGCCACCTGCTTTTAACAAATCACCTGCACCGGGTATAAATCCAACGCCTGATAAACCTGCTAAACCTAGATTCATGGCACCTTCTTTATAGTCACCTGAACCAAAATCTCTGAAAGCATCTCTGCCATACTTAGCAAGTTCAGCACCATCTATTGCTAAACCTTGTGGTGTAAATCCTATAGCTAGCTTTGCTAGTAAAGGAACATTCTCGTCATATGCTTCAACACCTCTGTCCAACAAATCTTTTTTTGGTTCAAAGATATCGACATCGTTAATAGAAGTAGCCATAATTTATTATAGCTAAAAATTATATTTTAACTAGCCTTGTGCAATCCTTGGACTTTTCTAGCTAGAATGTTGCGTACTTTCCAGTAAGGAAAGGGTGCTACATCAGGAAAGTGAGCATCTATTTGTTTGGCGATCTTACGAGCACCAAGAGTTTTAGCTCTAAGTTTAAAGATAAAATCTAAGATAACTTGTTCTTCAGGAACCTCAACTAACTTAGTTCTACGCTTAACTCGATTGCCATACTTAACCTTTTCTTCAACCTTGGTAAAGCCATAAGGTGCTGAACCACCTACTGAATAGCCTTTGGGTGCCCAAGCCAACTTACCTTCTTTAAACTTATCGACAGTTGAGCCATGCTCGATCTCTGCTACAGCAGATAAAACCATGACCATGATCTTGTTGACCATCTCGTTCATGTCGAACTTAGAATGTAAACTGCTTTTGCTTTTCTTTCTTGGGTAAGAGATAGGCATGTCACCAAACTGTTCGCACAGATAGTAGGTTACACCAGTCGCTTCAAAGATAGGCACTGTCTGTAATAGATCAGTCGATGATCTTGAGAGTCGATCCAGTCTTGTAGAAACAATGATGTCGTGTTCATCCATCACATCAGTCATGTTGCGTGATGCTTCTCTTTCTGTAATAGGAACTGTGCCACTAACACCTGCATCTACAAAGAATTTATCTACTGTGCGATTAAACTTTTCTTGCACAAAGTTATTGATGAGGTCTTTTTGCGTATCAAGGGAGATACCATTGACAGCTTGTTCTGAGGTTGACACCCTAACATAACCATAAACATTGTTGATCTGCTTAGTGGGGTTCATCTTGTTGCCTCAAAGACTTGTACATCCATTAAGAACTGACTTCTTAGTGTGTTGTACCAAATGTCGTGAGCAAAGTTAAGTTTGTTGTCTACACCAAACACTTTGTCGAGAGGTCGATCACACTTGGTGCAAGTGTTGTCGTCTTTGTTGATGGCACCACCACAACAAGCTGTGAACTCGTAAGTGTTGGCGACATAAACATTGGCTTTTTCTGTGCAACTCATGTGACCTCCTGTATGTTGCAAGTTAAATATATCATACGAGCATTATACAAACTGTGTACATATTTGCAAATATGTATAAAGACTATCACAGTGGGTAAGCCATCATGGTGCCTGCATCCTGTGGCTCGTAGAACCAACCTGCGTTGTTAAGAATAGAGTTGATCTCAGGGTGACAACCAAAGCCATAGTAATCAAAGATCGGCAATCCATCTGAGTGGACTTCCTCACTGCCTCGAAACCAAATGCCTTCGTCACTGTCATATCTTTTTTCTATGGGAACAGCCTTGGCTTTGGGAAAGAGCTCGTTGATTTTGTCGATTAGTTCTTGTTGTTTCATTACGCCACCTCCAACATTGATAGAGGAACTCTGTAGCTACCTTGTGGTAACTCAACAACTGCTCTGCTCTTATTGATTTTAGTCACAGTGCCTAGAGTCTTTTTAGTCTTTTGGACTACATAGACTTGGCAACCGATAGTCAGTTCGACTGCAACCAGTGATTCCATTCGTCTGCGAATGAGTGGTATCAATGCTTCAAGTTCTGCCCTTGATGTCATTGCGTTTATTTCTGCTTTTACATTTTCCATTATGCTACCTCCTCAAGTAGTATTCCAATCCATTTAACATTCTTCATTCCAACCAAACCTTGAGTAAGAAGATCGTAGTCGTTCTTGTTACCAACCAGTATGTTTAAGACATTCTTTTTAATCACAACCTTGCTAGGGTTGATAGCTTGAGCAGACTGTCTGATGTAATCTCTAGCCTCCTCGACATTCTTAAAGTATTTATTAATAGCCATTACGCCACCTCCTTTAAAAGTTTTGCTTGTACTCTTTGCATGCCTTTCAACACTTGTCTTTGTTCTTTAATGCTTGATTTTTCAAAATCATATTCAATTTGATGAATAAGATTTTCTTCGTAATCACAGATTGCATATTCAAGTGCTTCCCCCAAACATTTTTTTTCAAGTTTTGTTAATTGCATTACGCCACCTCCAAATTGCCAAAGTTATAATTCTCTAACGCTTCGAACAATTGTTTGCCTGTGTAGGTACCATCGTTGTCCATGTTGATGTCAGCATCTATGAAGCAACCATTGACACTGCCATCAGCGTTGTAGTTCTCAGGTCGCTTGAGGGCTTCCTGTATTAGTTGATCTATCGTCATATTTTCTCCTTTTTTATTATTAAATAAACTTTCCATATACTTATTATGCCTACTTTACACAAAATTGCAAGTTTTTATACAAATTAATATTATGCAACTTTCTCCTCTGCTACCTGCATTTCGATTAAACAGTCCAAAGATTTCTGAGCTAGGGTGAACGATTTGGTCATAGCTTTCTCAGAGTCTTGGATATTTTGAATCCAGTGGTTTAGATATTTAGCATGGTTGGCTCTTGGCTTTTTGGTGATTCCTAGGTAGGCACATAAGAAAGCTGAACCTATCTCAGCGACTAACTCTTCTGTGGCGTAGTCAAGTTTTTCAGCAACTCTGTTAGTTCGATCCTTGGTCATGCTCCAGTGAGTCAGTTCGTGTAGGAGAGTTGAATAGTATTCTAAGTCAGAGTAAAACTTTTCTTTCTCAGGCATGTAGATCGTGTCTTCTACTAAATTTTCACCACCAAACAAAGGTAGGTGACGACAGTAGTAAGCATCGAAACCTTCGTGCACTATTTGGGCACCAGTGTTTTTAATAAAGGTATCGAGCATCTTAATGTCGTCTTGATTAAGAACAGTCTTGTGACCTTTGAAAGTTTCAAAACTAAAGTCCTCAATTTGCTCGCCATTAAAAACTGTTGCAAATCTTTGTAAAAGATAAGTAGGTAGTTTTTTTGTTGCTAGGTATTTTGCTTTCTCACCTTCAGTCAACCAAGATACTTTTTTATCTCTAAGCTCCCAGTAATAAACATGATTTCCTTTAGAACCTTTTTTGATTTTGTAACCAAGATCGTTCCACTGTTTAAAAGTACCCCACTCATTGCATTGCCATTTGTTTACAAAAGTTGCGTAACCTAAGTTACAAGCATTGCCACCTTTGTAATATTTTTTGGTTTTAATGTTGGTTGGTATTCCTGTTCCAATCCAACATTGAGTCCAATCATCGCCATGTTTTTCCATCATGTCGATAATTGATTCTTGCATTTTTTTCATTACATTTGGTTTTGCTTTTTTCATGACTGACCTCCATCTACCAAACGATAGTAAGTTGGTCTGTCACTGTCAGCATCCTCTTTGCAATATTTGTTGATGACTGTCTCAAGCTCATCTTTAATATTTTTTAGCATGAATGGTTTGCGATCCAATTCATTCTCAGGATCAAAAGCAGTCATGCCTCTTTTTTGTATATACAAAAGTTTGTCGTAAATTTCGCATAGTAGTTCATATTCAGCAGAGTTAAATTCTGCCACCTGTTTTATATTTTTTGTTTTCATATGCTCATAATACATAGTTTATAAATAATTGCAACTATTTATACAAATTAATAAATAGGGTGTTCTACATGGAACAATATCAATCTTTATAAATATTTGCACATTTGGATATTTGTATGCTATGCTTGTCGCATGTTAATAAATCAGGGAAAGAAATGGCAGAGATAGAAGAAACCAAAAAGCAGATGATTACAAGGTATCGAGCAGAGCTTGGCAATCATCTAAAAGAAACTTATGAAGTGCACTGTGTGTTACATGGAAAGTTTACTGGAACCTTTCGAGGGTTCTTAAACAATCCAGTAGGATGTAATGAGTGTATCAAGCAAGGCTTGATTACTTGGGATAGAGATTTTCACCAAGCAATCATTTGGCAAGCCATGAACAAACTAATTGCTGACGACAAGTTGGCAATCAAACAAGCTGAGGTGACAGATGAAAATTAAACTTAAAAGATTGCACGAAGAACTGACACATGTTTGGAGTGGCATAGGTCATCGTCATGATTCAAGTAGATCACTTTATGGCTACAAGCAATATCGAATCAAGACAAGAGATTATTACCAAGGTTGGGAAGTCTACGATGGCGAGACTCAAATCAGCGACTCAAATGGTTTTGGTTTTACTTTTAAAGAAGCTAAACAATGGCTTGAAAATTATTTAGACAAGGAGGTAACTCATGAAAATTAATTGCCCTAACTGTAATGATGAAAGTGATTTAAGAAGACCTAAACAACGAACAATTTTTAATCGTCAATGTTTTAACTGTAAAAAATATTATGCTTTAGTGTGGATGGGTAATGTCAAAAATAGTAAGCCTATTGATGCAACAGTTTTCACCAGTCAATTAAAACAAAAACAAGGAGTAACTCATGAAAATTAATATTGAGATCGAAGACAACATTGTAAAGCCATCTATCTATCCATCACAAATGTTAGATACAGAAACAAAAAAGGTTCTTAGGTCAATGGAAAAAGGACAAAGTTTTACAGTAAAAACAGCAGGTCAGGTTCAACACATACAATTGTATGGAAGAAGCGTTGGTAAAAGATTTTCTTCAAGAAAAATTTACACAGGTGACAGGAAAGATAAAAACTTTCATTTTAGAGTGTGGTTAGAAGGTGATCGTGAACCAAAAACAAGAAAGCCTGACTACGCTAAGAACCAACCTAAGACCTTTGGGTCGTTATCTAAACAAGCATCACAGTCAGATGGTGAGGGCAGTGCGACTGAACGCTCTAAGGTGCCAAATGAAATCTTAACTTTGATAGAGCTTAAAGAAGAGAACAGAATGATTGTCGATGATCTTAACAAGATTAAAAAGATTCTTAGGCAAGAGTTAGGTTACAGCGATTTTAGTCTTGAGAAGACAGATTTTACGGAGGATGAGTCATGAAGATACATGTAGTCAATACTAGTGGAGAAGTTTTTTGGTTTTACGCAACCAAGAAAGAGGCTATGAAAAAAATAAAACAGTTGCAAAAAGAATCAGATCAAGAGCGTATAGAGTATGAGGCATCGATGGAATCAAGAGATGAAGATGATGTAATTATTAGTAGTGGCACTACTATAAGTTGGGTAGGTAATTACGATCATATTGATTATGACACTTATGAATATGAACCAAACAAAAAAGGTTTGATAGATGCTATGCAAGATGGATTAGGCTTAGTAAGTGGTGATTCAATAGGAGATACTGATGAGTGAATACTTTAGAACACTGGACTTATTGTTCAGGTCAAACTACCAAGTCATTAGTGCTGATGCACTCAAACGAATCATGCAATCTCGTATTAAACGATCTATGTTAGAACTTAATACTTACGATGGGCAGATGGACACAGTGGATCATGTCATAGAAATGTGGAGAAACAAGGCTTTGTTTCATACCACTGTCGATGAGGAAGAGAAAAAGATGTTGGTGTGTTTGTGATGAAAGAGATTGAGCAAATAAAAATGCGTAAAGATGTTGAGATTTTAAGAGATAAATACAATATAAGAATAATCAGTCTTGCAAAAAGAATGGATATACCTGAAGTTAATCTTAGAAATTTTATGAATGGCAGAATCCTTATAGATAGAAACCATGAAATAGTAAAACAAGGAATATTGGATGTTAGGCAAGAACTAAAAGAAGCTGAGGAGTATCAGGGTTTTGACAACTAAACACCCAATCTTCATTGTGATCTCAACATTCATTGATGGACATAAAACCTTAGAGGGTTTGCACAACTTCTATCGGATCAATAAGAAACCAATAGAGTTATTGCGATCTAGTGATGAGGGTCAGTATCAGGAGTTGATAGATTTATTTGGTGAGCACAAACAAACGCTTACCTAAAATGAGGTCCTGTAAACCAAACAACTAACACATAGCGTTCGCCTTTAGTGATAGGGTTGACTTTGTGTGGCACAAAAGAACTGAAAGCAACTACCTCACCAGTATCAGGTTTGATTGTCTTAGTCTCTTCACCTGTCCTGAAAGATAACTCACCACCCTCGTAATCGTTGTTTAAAAGAATCGAAACACCTATCTTTCTATTAGCAGAGATACCTTCTGCTCCCATATCAATGTGCCAACCATAACCATTGGAAGGTGCTTGATACTTCATGACCTGAGCTTTCTCGATGCCATCAAGTTTATATTTAAAGTGTTCGTTTATCTTGAGTGCAACTGATTGTAAGATTTTATAGAGTTCTTCTTCTTCAGATTCAATGTAATAGACATCGACATCACGATAGTCTTTGTTAGAAACTTTCTTTTTGGTTTTAAAAACCTTACCTTTCTTGGGTTTGACCTTCTTGGTTATATCTAAAAACTTCTCGACATCAACTTGGGTAAGGGAAAAGCCACCATGTAACCCATGTTTGGGTGTCGACAGATCAGACATCTTTATTTTCTGCCAAACAACCCACTGTTTCCAAGATTACTTTTGCTAATTTTTCCACCACTAGATGCCATTTTGACTGATTTCTTAGGCACAGGCTTGGCAGTCTTAGCGGCTTGTACAAAAGCATCAGAGCTAGGTGCTCCTTTACTTCCTACACTTCGCATCCTTTCGCCTGAACCTTTTTTAATTCTTTCTTTTTTAGCATGTATGTTTGCATACAGACCGGGTTTCTTTGTTTGTTTTGCCATTTGTGACCTCGTTATTGCCATTAGTTATTCCAATAAGTTTTTGCTTTCTTCTTGGATGTATTTTTTAACTCACCATAATGAAACAGCTTTTGACTTGTTTTAGTATGTGACTTACCACTATGCAAAGAGCCATCGCCCATTTTATGCATACCACCCTTGTGTAGGGTACCATCTTTTTTGTAATGATTTACACCTTTCATAATATTACCATTTTACTTTGTTAGCCCAATAAGCCGCTGACATTACACCTCTTGCGATGTTCTTGCCATGCCTAGCTTTAAAACTCTTCCTCCTAGCTTTTTGTCTAGCTGACTCACCTGCTTTGGGCTTGCCTGCTGTTGTTACACCTTGTTGACCAAAACGAATGGTTTTAATTTTGTCACCTGACTTAGCTACCACCACATGTGATTTGGTTTTATGACTAGGAGTTCGTTTAGGTTTATTAAAACCACTAACGCCTGCTCT
>JACLAB010003318.1_pt1 | contig 13464 bp, 8 predicted proteins | sample 8027921 | NCBI WGS metagenome assembly JACLAB01 (sample SAMN15725117, study PRJNA655200) | protist metagenome | isolation source: fluorescence activated cell sorting (FACS) single amplified genomes of... | place: USA: West Boothbay Harbor, Gulf of Maine | collected 2000-07-19
CAACGACGTGTTGACGTCCAACGGCGTCAAGGCGGATTTCAAGACGTACACGGGCATGGCGCACTCGGCGTGCGCTGAGGAGTTTGACGACGTGGCTGATTTCTTAGCATCCGTGCTTTGATTGCGAAAAAAAGTAGCGTATTTATCGTTCGTCTTTTGCTTTGTGCCAACGTGTATGTAATCGATAATCGAATCGAATAAAATCAAAACAAGGCGCGCGTGGCGGGGTGTTACTCGAACATGATAATACAAGCGCCTTTCGCGCACACTACTCCTGCTAATGCTTCTACTACTACTGTATGACTAGTATTATGTTATGGTTTCGCTTGGCGTGTCATCACGATGCCTTGTTCGTGGCAGGAGAGGTCGTCTCGGTCTTGACGTCGAGCGAGCCGCTCAAATCTTCGTGCATGTTGATATCCGGGACGAGCAAGTAAATGAACGGAACGGAGAACAACGGAAGCACGACGCCACAGATCATTAAAAGTGGTATGAGCTGGTCAAAGTTGCATTTTCCCGCCACCAAATCGGTGTGAATGCCGACAAAAGTCATCGCAGACGAACCGACGGTAACCGCCAACGCTTGCGCCACGTTCACCGTGCCGGCGAGCAAAGTAAACAACGTGCTTTCAATGTCTTTTTCTGCAAACTTGGCCAGTACCACGCTACTGGGCATGTAGTTCAAAATGAATGCAATACCCTCGATCACGCCTTCGCTGAATACGTACGCGCTGTGGTCGCCGATGCCCATGCGTAAGTTTGTCCGCGTGATGATCCAAATATCCGTAAACTTGGCGATGATTTTGGTCACTATGCTGACTAAGAACACCAGCCGCACGTTCGATCGCGCAAGGAAGCGCTGGAAGAGCCAGATTCCAATCGCCTGGGCGGTCAAAGCGACTAGAAACGTAGCCACGATGAAGAAGACGTACCCAAAATGCGGCCCATTTGGCACACACTCGTTACCCTCAGTGTACCAATACATCTTGGCCCGTGAAACGTTGACGTTCACAAAACGATCTATGAAAAGATACAACAACACCATCGCCACTTTTTTCTCCAAGCACCAATAGATGGCACAGCACAACACGGCGGCGATGGATACGCAGCACAAAAAGCACGTCACAAAGTCATCGACGATGCCACTCACCAGCTGAATAGCAATCACACCCAGCGAACATATCGTGATGATGAATGCCAGAAGAAACGTATTCCAGTGCTTTTTCGCCATCGCGTGTGCACTATAGTCACTCGGCACCTTCTTCTCTGGTAGCAGCCCAAACGCGCTCGTGAATACGAGTTGCAAGGCGCACGGAAAGGCGAACCAATAAATCATCCGATACTTGCCCGTCTCCAAGCCAATGTAAGATAGCGCGGTGCCTACAATCGCTCCTATCGTAGTCAACATCCATGAATACGTCAACAAATCCCCACCTGACGTTTGATTGAACGACATCGCTTCAAACAAGCGCGCTCCCGTGAGGACGTCACTAAACGCGATCAACGTATTCACCAACGTCACCAGCACCGCAAACTTCATGGCGTCTTCGGGTTGAAACGTCATGCTACCAATCATAAATATCGCAATCGTCCCACACAACGATACTAAGGTCAAGTACACGCGTTTCTTGTACCCAAACACCGGCGTCGTATCCGTCAGCACGCCCAAAAAAGGCTTCAACATCCACGGGAAGCTCACGAGCACGTCGAATCGCTGGAACGCCTGCGCGCTAAACTTCAAGTACTTTTGCGCGTAAGGTAAAAACGACGACGCGATCAAGTGTTTTGCCGCGCCCTTGACGAAGAAGTCCGCGCTAAACACGAACGCTAAGAGTTGCCAACCGAACACCCTTCGCAAACGGGTGTTGAAGCCCATGAGCGGCGCGCACGGTGCGCACAGACACGACGACGCGCACGACGACGGGACGTCATCGCCACCGACTTCGTCGTCGTCGTTGTCGGGACTCGACGCGCGGTCGGCGTCGACGCTCATCGCGCGAGGACGAAGCGCCCGTCACGGATTGGCGCGCGAATTGTTCGTTTTCACCGGGTGTTCAAGCTGGCGGAGTGCGTCTGTGTTGTGTTGTTTTCTTCTATTACGGGAATGCTGACGCGCGCTGAATCTCTTCTATGTCACACTATTGTATTGCAAGATGCTGATATATGCTATGCTAGTCGGTTACTTGTTCGCGGCGAGAAGCGGTTCGCTTTCCTTATCGTCGTTTGTCTTGCGCTCGCGTTTGCCCGTGTCTAAATTCACCACGTCTTGCATGTTGATGTTTGGCACGAACACAAACGTGAGCGGGATGGAAATCAGTGGGAACAAGATCCCACAATAAAAGATCAAATTTGGAAGTCCAGAAAAGTCGCACGACCCTCCTTCGGACGACTTCAAATCGGTTTTGATCCCAGCCAAGTCCATGGCGAAGACGCCGAGCGCGCTCGACAAGGAACCGCCTAGATTTGAAAAGCTCGCGAGAATGGCGAACATTGTCGCCTCCATGTTCTCTGGGCACATTTTTGACATAAGTACCACGCTCGGCATTGACGCCATCATGCCGACAATCGGTTCAAGAATCGTATCGCCGACTAAATAGAACGCCTTATCTGAAATGCCCCACTGCTTGTTCCAGCGATGGACGATGATGTAGTCGCCTATGCTCGCTACAGAACTCAATATTGCAGACATCCAAAACGCAAATCGAACGTTGGCGTTAGAGAAAAATACTTGGAACAAATAGATACCAATTGCGCCGCACACGCGAGCGATGATTGACGTGTACACAGAATAGAACAAGTAGTCAAAGTGTGGCCCATCTGGGAGACATTTTTCATCGACGGTGAACCAGTAGCTCATCGCCGATCCGAACGACACGCTCAGTACGCTCGTGAGGAACAGAAAGAATGTCACGTTTGCTATAGGTCTAGGCAAACATACGTACATGGATACGCTGAGCACGAACGTGACACCCAAGGTCACCGCCAAGTCGACGTACGAGTTGGATAGCTGTAGAAACTGCACCACGGCGAGCAATAAGCACATGATGGCCATGAAAATCGACATCGCAAACACAGCGAAATTTTTACGCCACAACTCTTTACCCTGTGCACGTTTCGTCGCGCTCTCAGCGTCTGGTTCGCCCACCTTTTCCTCCGGTAACCATCCCGCCAGCGACGTGAACACCGCTTGCGCGCTCAACGGCACGGCGATCCACAGCAAAGAATTGTAGTTTTTGCTTCTAATCGAGAAAAAGCTCACGACAGTCGCAAATACACCACCGAGAGTGATACACATCCACACGAAGCTCACCATGTCACTCGATTTCGATGGATTTTGTCGCATGCGTTCCGTGTACTTGCCCTCCGTCAACAAATCCGCCGTCGCCACCTGCGCGTTCACCGCCAACAGCCCAAGCACGTACATCGGTCCCATACCCGGTTTGAAATCCGTCATCGCTAACATTATGATCGCCGCCGAGCCGACAATCGACGTCAGGGCGATGTAATACCTTTTATGATACCCACCAATTGGAAACAAGTCGCTCGTCATCCCGATGATTGGCTTGACCGTCCACGGAAATGCCGCCACGATACCGTACCGCTGTAGCTCCTTGGCGCTGAGCTTTAAATAATTCTGCGCGTACGGCAGCGCTGACGTCCCAATCACGCCCAACATCGCGCCCTTCAACCCAAACATCACCGACGCGATAAACTTCAACAGCGCATCGCCGTATGTGGCGCGAAGTTCCGCCAAGTTTTCGCGCGGCGACGCGCGTTTAGACGCCGCCGCGGACGCGGATGACGACGTCGTCGGTTTCGTGTCACTCATGACGCCATCGGGCGCGGGCCTGGGCGGCATGGCGCGCGACAATGAGTGAAGCTGCTCGCGCGCATGGTGTTGGGTGGGTGTTCTACGAACAACTCGAGCCGCGAGCTACGATATCCGACGCGACGCGCACTAGGGTGCGCAGACAATCTCGCTGGTATGTGACGATAACGCGCTTGGTTAAATACACACACACATATATATTACAACGCTCTAGGTTACACCGTGAAGAACAGCCGAATCAAGCCTTTCAGATAGGCGACAATTTCCGCGGCGCCGAGTTTTGACTCGCCGTACACGCGGTCAACGAAGGATATGGGAACTTCTCCAACAGAAAATCCCATGGCTTTAGCGCGAACGATGATTTCCATTTGAAACACATACCCTTTTGATTTCACCGCACGCACGAGCTCTTCGAGCACGGGTTTCGTGTACAATCGAAAGCTCCCCGTCAAGTCGCTCGCGCCCGGCGCCAAGAGCACCTTGGCCAAGTAGTTCGCTCCTCGACTCGTCAACTTTCGTCGCGTATCCCACCCCACGACGCCCCCACCTGGGGCATATCTCGTCCCTGACACCACATCGTACCCATGCTCGCGGCGAAGTCGTAAAAACTCCCCGATAAACTTTGGGTCGTGACTCAAATCCGCATCCATGATGATCGCCTCCGTCCCGCGCGCCACCGCTAACCCATGCGCATACGCCGTACCCAATCCCAATTTCCCCGCACGCGCGCGAAGCACTAAATCCTCATCGTCGTACGCCTTTTGTAGCGCTCTCACCACCTCGCTCGTGCCATCGGGGGAGTTATCATCCACGACGATGATTTCCCAGCGCTCCTCCATGCCTCGCGCGTTGCACGCGCGCTCGGCGTCGCGTATGAGCACGTACAGCGTACCGATGTTCTGTCGCTCGTTATACGTGGGCACGATGATGCTCACGGTGACATCTTTCGACGTCGACGTCGACGCGCGCGCCATGGCGTCGCGCAGTGTCGCGCGCGCGCGCACCGTTAGTGCTGCCGAAACGCCAAAAAAATGATACATTGGCGGCGTCACAGATAAATTTAATTCTCGGACACTCGACACATAATGTACACATAATGAGTACTGTGTACACGCAAGGGGTACGGAAACGAGCCGCGGGCGCATCGGCACAGCGCGACGCGACGACCGATGTCGAGCGACTACGCGTTTCCGCCGCCGCCGTCGTTCACCGAGAGCGACAGCGAGCGCGATGATGATGGTTCTTGGCGCGAGCGCGACAGTGGGGATGCGAGAGCAGCGGTGTCCGACGTGGATGACGTTGAGTTCACCGCAGGCACGGCGCAACGTTTGAGTGGGAATTCTACCGCCGATGCATTCGGTGCTTCTGTGCGCGGTGCGCGGGGAATTCGGCGCGGACCGCGGGATGCGAACGACGATGATGATGCGTTTACGTCGTATTTCGCGCGCGCACGGATCGCGGTGTGCGAATACGCGAGGGAGGATGCGGAGGAGATTGCGCGCGAGCTACGGGCGTTGGGCGCGCGGGTGACGGATGCGTACGACGCGACGTGCACGCATGTGGTGACGCCGTTTAAGCGTGGGGATGATTATTTGAGTGCGGTTGAAGATGGTAAGATTGTGGTGTCGTATGCGTGGATTGAAGATTGCGTGGCGCAGCGAAGAGTGGTGGACGCCGGGGAGAAGGCGTTGTACGCGCCGTTGACGAGCGCCAACGGCGTGCGTGGATTCGACGCGCTCTTCATCGCTGTGGATGGGTATGCGGCGCAAGAAAAAGCGGATATCATTGAGTTGATTGAGGCTAGCGGTGGGACGTTTGCAACGAGCGTGGATGATCGCACGACGCACTTGGTGTGTTATCGCGCCGGTTCAGAGACGTACGCGCGAGCGCTCACGAGTGGACGAGTAGCCATCGTCAATCATGCTTGGATCGAAGATTGCGTGCGAGAGTGGGCCATTCTACCCACTCGCGATGTGAAATACACCAAGATGGGCGTCGAGCTTGACTATGAGCGTGACTTGGAGCGTGAACGTCGCGCGCGCGTGGACGCCGAACACGAGTTGGATGTGGAGGAGCGCCGAGCCGCGAGCTTGCAAGAGTTACTTGACGCCGAAGAGCGCGAGCGCGAAGACTTGCAAAATCTACTGAATGATAGCGAGTCTCAACGCAGGGCGTTGCGCGATATGCTCGAAGGTGAAGCGGATAATCGCGAAGGCGTGCACGAGCAATTTTTGCGCACGCGCGGCGACGTCGAAGAACTTCAGCGGTTACTTCGTCAGTCCGAAGCGAGTCGGTCGGAACAAGAATCTAGAATCGTGCAGGGCGAAGAAGAGCGTCGTTCATTGTTGCGACAACTTGAGCAAACGCGCGGTTTGCAGACCAATTTACAGACGCAATTTACGCACTCGCGGCAAGATTTGTTAACGCAGCTCGAACAGCGTCTGCAGCAAATCGAAGAGACGCGTTCAGAGCTCGCCGAAGAGCGTCGGGCGCACGCGGAAACGCGCGCGTTGTTAGACAATGAGCGTCAAATTCAGTTCACCGCGCATGAAAAGATTCGCGTCGCAGAGAAAGAGTCGAAGAATGCGCGTGATTTGTTGAGTAGCGAGACGCGCGAGAAAACGGCGTTGCAAAAGCAACTCGACGCCGAACGCAAATCTCGATTACACATTCTCAGTGATTTCGACAACGAGCGAAAACAACGCGAACACTTGATTAAGCAGCTCGAAGCCGAACAAAAGCTCCGCCAAAGCTTACAGCAGGCGGTGAGTGCCAAGGAAGAATTGCGCGTGCGCGCCGAAGAAGAAATTCAGCGCTTGAATGAAGACATTCAAGAAATGATGGATGAAATCGATCGCTTGAAAACGTTCGAGCCACCCGAAGTCGACGAGACAGAAAAGATTCAAGTCAAGCTCTTCCTGGACGAAGATATTCGTTTCATGGAACTCGATCCCGATGTTTCGTTTGAAGAACTCGTCATCGCCGTCGGGAAAGTGTTCATCGAGTCGTACTCCATCAAGTACGAAGACTCCGACAAGCATCACATCACGTTGCGTTCGACGGATGACGTGCGCATCGCGTGCCGTCAACACGCTAAACACGACGCAGCATACTTGAAGCTTCTTTTGGACAAGGCTGCTGAACGCAAGACTGGATTGTTCTCAATGCGTCGTAAAAAAGTCACCGAAGACGCTGGCGACGACGGCAAGAAGAAGGGTGGCGGATTCATGTCGCGCATTCCATTCCTCAACAAAGGCAAGGGTGGCGACGATGACGACGACGAGTAGACGCCATGATTATATCGATAGTAGAATCAATGAAAAAATAGCATTAAATCATCTAAGAGAAGCAAACGTCGAGTACAAACACAAACACGCCTAGCGCTTTTGATGTCGTACATACTTCATCGTAACGTAGGCGACTCCGATCCAAAACAACCACAGACCAAAGACAGCCAAGATGTTCTCTGTGAGCGTGTTGGAAACGCCGTAAAAGTCACCAACATCAACAGCTTCGCCAGCGTCATTAAAGAACACCGCTGGCGCATCCTTGAAATGGTTTCGCATTTGCGCCATCCAACCGTAACGCACGAACAACGTGTGACGATACCACGCCCATCCCTTTGGCATGGATTCGACGCGAATAATAATGCCCGAAAACAATAGTTGCACGACGTTATACACCGGAAGGAGTGTATTGGCTTCATCCATAGTAGACGCCGCCGCGGCGCAAACGTACGCCAAAGCAATGCCGCACGACATCACGCCATAGTTGATAATCCAAAAGTAAAAGAACGATCCTTGAATGCCGCAACCTAAGAAGAGCATCATCTGCGCAATTAACGACACAGGAATAGCCAAGATGCCTTCTTCGATGATTTTGTATGCAATATACGACACAAGCGGATATACACCATCGTCGAGCTCGCGGTAGAACATTGCGCGCTCTAAGACAACGCTCGGCATGTACCCGGACGCTTGGAACGAAGGAAGAATGTTCAACATGGACAAGAGCGATGCGACGTTCAATTGTGTGGACTGGTCTTGCGCCTCACCAGTGGGCTTGCCGATCTTCCAAAACAAAGACATCATGACAAAGCCAAAGAGGAAGTTACCCGCCGAACGCGCGGCGACGAAATCCGGGTTGGAGTAGTTGTATCGCGTGCGATACTTCAAGAGCGTCTTAATTTTTGACAAGGCGCCTCGCGTCACCTTTGGTTGCGGCGGCGGCGGCAGCGCCTTCGTCGACATGACACTTTTGATATTTTCTGCGTTTCTTTGACCCGCTGCGTCGTTCTTAAACGTCTGGACAAAATCGATGTCTTCCGTCGCCATAGTGGCGATTAAGAAATCAGCCATGTTGAAGGAGTCGTCGTAAGCGAAACCCAAACTCTTCAAGTACGGCACCGCGGTGTTCAAAGGCCCGGCGAACGCAACCTGCCCGCTCTTCAGCATCACGAGCGAATCGAACAAACGGAACGCTTCGGACGTCGGAGAGTGAATGGTGGCGATCACAGTCACTCCGGAATCGGCCAAGTTCTTCAACATTTGCACGATGCCCAAAGACGTCGCGCTATCCAAACCGCTCGTGGGTTCGTCCAAAAACAAAACATCCGGGTCCGTCACCAACGCCAACGCCACGTTTGTACGCTTAGCTTGACCACCAGAAATCCCTCGATTGAGCGCGTCACCGACGATGACGTCCTTGCACGTGGTCAAATCCAAGTCATTAATGATTTGAGGCACGCGGGCGAGGATTTCTGTCGTTTCCTCCGCCGTTCTCGCGCGAAGCTCCGCCCAATAATTCAACGTCTCTTGCACCGTCAACATTGGCAGCAACGTATCAAACTGCTCCACATATGCCGCACACGTCTTAAACAACGCCTTAGTCGCGGGCATCCCACCAAATCGCACCCCGTTCCCGAGCACCTCTCCAGCCGTCACTCGAGTCGTCATCACATCCAACAACGTCGTCTTCCCCGCCCCTGACGCCCCCATGAGCGCGTGCACCTTGCCGTGCACGAACGCGCACGACACATTCTTCAACAATGCAATCTTCTCATTCTTGGTTTTCGCCTTGGTGACAATGTACGTGACATCGTCAACGACGACATCCAACGCGTGGCGATCCCTGCCAATCGAGGACGTGCTCGACACGCGCTTCATGTTTGTCGCGCCGATGTCAACCGTGGACTGCGGCGTGCGAGTCGAAGACATGATTCCGACGCGTACGTGTACGGTGTACTGCTTTGCGTTCGGCGCGTGGCGTGCGCGCTGAAGTCAGGACACGACGCGGTTCGTGTGCGTGGATAAATTATGGCGGCGTGACGTCACAAAAAGTGAAAAAGCGCAAATTTTCTCGCGCACGTACACAAACATCTACATGACAATGCTGCAAACTACCACGCCTTACGGGCGTTTCTGCTCAAGAAATCTTGGTCTCGGTCGTCTTCTGGGCGAGAGGACGTGAAGAGGGAGGCGTAGACCGCGGCGTCCGCACCCGCGGGAGCGACGGCTTTGAACTTTTTGGATGGTTCCTTGTCGGTGGACGCGGCTTTACGTTTGGTGGCGGCGTCATCACCCGCATGGCCCACGGCGTCGGCATCGCCGCCGTTGGAGGATTTCTTGTCCTTCTTTTTCTTTTTGGATTCCTTCTTCGCGGCTTCTTCTTCGAGGATAGATTTTAAGAGTTCGAGCTCTTCGCCGCGCGGGTTGACGGGAATCGGCGGTGGCGCGTCGGCGAGTTTCAAGCCATCATTAATCTCTTCTACCGCATCTCGAGCTTCACGCAAGGCTTTGTCAGCGACAACAACACCGCTCGGTCGCATTACGACGAATTTTGTCTTGCCATTAAAGTCCAAATCCGTGATTGGACATGCAAAGATGGCTTTTGCGTTGCCGCATCGAAAGTCGCGCGCGTTCACCGACGCATCGGCGCTTTTGCCGTCAACCGATGCGTTTGCCACTGCGCCGCTTCTGCGTTTTGTGAACTTACAAGTCACCAATGCCTTCATGCCAGTGATGTGCTCGATACGTTTTGGAAGCGCGACGCCATCTACAGCCTTGTCCCGCAATGCCTTCAACACTGGCTCTTTGTTATACAACGCCCCCGTGCGGTCGATAACTACGGCGTTCTCCCCACTCTCTAGCGGTTCTTCCGTCAGTGCGCACGTAAACCACCGCGCCAAATCTTCTTCGGCTTCATCCCGATCACGCACGGTGCTTTGCGCTGAATACCGCACGAATCCTCCGAGCGACTCCTTCTTTCGACTAAACGTAGTGCCGCCATTCCACGCGTACATCTCCAAATACGCCGACCGCGATTCGGCACCGGTCGCACCACCATCGCCACCTCCACCAAACAAGCCAACACGACGATCGCCAAACCCATGATCGCCGACGCGGGTCACAGCGTACGTCGCGCCGTCCTCGAGCCGTGCCGCCGCCGCCGCCCGCCCGCTCGTCGTCGCCCACGAACCATTCGCCGCGCGCATCAACGCGTACTGAGACACGTCTCCGTCGCACATCAACGCACGGCGAATGACGTCACTCTCGCACGCATCGTGCGTGACTTCAATCGCACGCGCACGACGTGCATTCGGATGCGCTTTCACGAAGATTTGTCTCATGAATGGATGGAAGTGAATCGAACACCGTCGTCGCGATGGACTGTGCGTCGCCTCGCGAATGCCAAACGTTGTCCGTGTGTTTACTCGTCGTCGTTTACCACGCTCGTTTCGCTCGCGCTCGCACGAAAAGCGAAATCGACGAGCCCGCGCGCGTCAGAGTGAGGCGCGCGAAACCACGTGTGTTGACGATGAATGATGACCTCGTAGCATCGCTCTCGACGCTCGTGAGCGGACGCTACGTGACCCAGGGTGCGGAGTCACTCAATGCGCACACGAAAATCCTCACGCGCATCGTGAGTAATCGTAAAATGCCCGCGAAAGGGTTACCCGAAAGCGCGATTACCATGCTCATGCACGAGCTGAGCGTCATGGATTCGAACAATTTTATTGATAACGTTGGCGTGGGCGAACGCGAAGGACGGATCTATTCCCCCATAGTTGCACAAAGAGTGTTTCACCTCGCGCATGGCATAGGGCGTTCGGGAGATGTCATGGCGGAACAGCCCAAGGCGTGTGGGAGCTCGCTCTTGGCGCGCGGCGCGGCGATTATGGCGCGCGACGCCATGCGCATCTCTGGCATGGCTGACATCGGTCGCGACGTGTGCGTGCTTCCTATGGCGACAGGAATGACATTGACGATGGTGCTCATGTCCATGCGTGCGTCTTGGGCGAACGCACGTGAGAGAGATTCGGTGATATGGTGCCGGTTGGACCAAAAGACGTGCGTCAAGGCGGCGACGTGCGCTGGATTGAATATCGTTGTCATCGAACCACGCTTGTGCGGCGACGAGCTCATCACAGATATCGAAGCAATTGAACGGGAAATAACACGGTTAGGTGAGCGACTGGTGTGTGTTGTGACATCAACGAGCTGTTTTGCGCCTCGCGCGAGCGACGACGTCGAAGCCGTGGCCAAATTGTGCGAGAAAACAAACACAGGGCACGTGATTAATAACGCGTATGGCGTGCAAAGCCGAGTGATATGTAAGAAGATTAGCAAAGCGTGGACGGTTGGCAGAGTAGATGCTGTAGTGCAGTCGACGGATAAGAACTTTCTAGTTCCCGTCGGCGGCGCCATCGTGTGTTGCGGCAAGCGTAGAGAAGATTTAGTGCGCGCCGTGTCCACGTCCTATCCAGGCCGTGCGTCCGCGTCGGCATCGATTGATTTATTCATCACGTTGCTATCGATGGGTGAAGAAACCTGGGTGAGGTTATTAGACGAACGTGAAGACGTGTACGCGTACATGGCGAGCGAATTGGCGAAAGTCGCCGAAGAGGAGGGCGAACGCGTCCTCAGTACGCCTGGAAATCCAATTTCAATGGCGATGACGCTTTCGTGTGCGAAAGCGCTCGGCGTGCAGCCTACGATGTTTGGTTCGATGTTATTCTCGCGCTGCGTGTCAGGCACGCGCGTCGTCGCGCCCGGAGAGACGAAAACTGTCGGTGGAATTGAGTTTGAAGGCTTTGGCGCGTCGCACTCGCGGTACCCAGAGACGTACTTTACCGCCGCCGCCGCGCTCGGCGTCACGCGCGCGGACGTTGATCGCTTCACGAGCGTGCTGCGTAAGACTTTTAAAGATTTTAAGAAGAAAGCCGCCGCCGCCGCCGCCGCTGCCGCCGCTGCCGCTACCTTGGCTAGAGAATTGTAGTATTGTTACAAATTGTTTTTCACGCATTTCATCGTTGTGTTTCATCGCGCGCGCTCCGGTTCATCTTGATCGTCGTTTACGGCTGCTATAGTCTGCAATCAACAACTCCAACTTGTTCAACGTCTCTTGTGCAATGTAAACTTGACCATTCGTCGCGTTCTCTATGGCGCTCAAGGCTTGATTGGAGCCGGCGTGGCTGGCGAGAGCCATCAAGCGCATTCGCGCATCCTCGAGCTTGCCGCGCACAACACTCGCCACCTCTTGAAGCATGCTGACTTCGCAGTCTACGTCAGTCACAACAAATGGATGATATTCTGGATTTTGCAGTCGCCTATTCATGACGTTCTCCGGTGCATGCACGATTCGAAGCTGCGCGAGTGCGCGGTCCAGCGGCGCGTCGCGTTGAAAACCAACCGGCACGTTGGTTAAATCGTAATCGCACATGCCCGAAATGCTCTTCAACAGCCCTAACGCTGTCTCCGGCACCACGCATGGCGTCAAGTACAAACAATCGTATGGGTTCGCGCGCAGGGAAAATCCATAAAACTTCATCAAATCATCATTGGATAATCGTCCATAGGAAATCGTTACCGGTTCTCCTCGCGACACGCCTCGCGCGAGTTCCAAACGAAACGCCTTTGTACCTTGTTCAAGACGCGTGTACCGCACCGAATGCGCGTTGAGCGCGTGATTACAAAGGTACACCCCCGGAACAATCACTTCAGCGAGCGCATCGGTTTCGGGATCTTGCACCTTCATCGCGTACGACGTCCAAATGTCGTACGCCAAAAGAAACCGCGAGTAGTCGCCAAAAATCGCGAGCGGAAACGCGTCAGGCACTTGATGACATAACGCCGGAAACAACGCATCGTATTGCGTGCGCACAGATTCCTGATACATCCCCACCGAAACCGCGCGCTCGGGTGATAAAAACCCGCCAATCTCGGTCAAATTCCACGCTAAAGATGTCGACGGCGTCCTCGGCAACGACGCCAACGCCCGAGCCCAGGGCGACGCCGCATCCCCCATCGTCGCCGCGAGCCAAATCACCATGACCACTTGATCTCCTAGCCCGCGCAACTGATTCAACGTCGCACACAACGCCGAATGCGACGAACCCGCCACGATGGTTTGCTCGACGCCGACGAGCGCGTCCCAAGGCACGACGGCTAACGCCTCGCCCGCGCGCGCATCCTGCGTCGCGCTCGCGCCGCGCAACCCACCCTCGGGAGACGACGCACTGCTCGCGGTCAACGCGCACCACCCACCGCGCGCGCGAACCCAAGCAAACATCCCTTCCGCGTCCTCGTCATCGACGACGACTGACGCCGACGCCCGCGACTCGCCGTCCCGTCGCG
>JACLAB010016513.1_pt1 | contig 13462 bp, 10 predicted proteins | sample 8027921 | NCBI WGS metagenome assembly JACLAB01 (sample SAMN15725117, study PRJNA655200) | protist metagenome | isolation source: fluorescence activated cell sorting (FACS) single amplified genomes of... | place: USA: West Boothbay Harbor, Gulf of Maine | collected 2000-07-19
ACGCGTCGTCGTCCTCCCGCGCGTTCTCACGTGAGAAGGGAGTTCTTTTTGACGCGTCAGCAGCTTTCGTACGTTCCGAGAGCTCGTCTCCTTCTCGACGACCGCGGCGCGCGCGGCGTCGTCACTCTCCCCCCCGCGCGCGCACGCGATCGCACCCGACCATGCCCTCCTCACCCTGCGCGCGCTCGCCCTCGATGGAGGAGATGACGTTCGAGACCCCGCGGACCGTCCTCTACGCCGGTGCGTCCGTGGCGTCGCGCGCGGCGTCGTCGTTTTTTTCCCTCGTCGTCGTTGCTTTTTCCCTCGTCGCTTATCCTCCTCCTCCCTCGCGTCGCAGTCGGCGACAAGGACGCGATCGACACGAAGCTCTCGTGGCGCTGGGCGAGAGACAACTTCTTCCTCCCGAGCGACAACATCTGGCTCCTGAAGTGCAAGCAAAAGACGAGCGGGTGGATCCCCATGGACACGGTGAAGACGCTCTCGGACGCGTCGCTCGCGAAGGACTGGCTCCCGTCGGAGATAGCGCACGACGTCCGGGGAATGGAGCACCGCATCTTATTGATCGAGACGACGCATGACCCCGGGGACGCGCTCGTGAAGTTCGCGACGATGGAGTGCCCGCGAGACGCGATCATGCTCCTGGGATGCCGAGGCAGGCAGGGCTGGCGCCGTATGTTCCTCGGTTCCGTCACGTCGTACGTCACGCAGCACGCGCCGATCGCCGTCCTCGTCGTTCGCTCTCGGAAGTACCGGGACATCCCGGATCTGACGTCCGACACCGTCGGCGCGGCGTACCTCGGGATGACGACCCCGGGGAAGCAGCGGAAGGTCGCGATCGCGATCGACGGCACGTCTCAGAGCGTCGCGCTCGTGCGATGGGCGATGTCGAACGCGTTGAAGCCGAGAGACGAGGTCCACTTGCTTCACAGCGCCGCGAGCGAGAACCCGGAGGCGACGCTGAAAGCGACCGCGGCGGTGAACGAGTGCATGGCGGCGTTGTCGGAGTTTCAAAGAGACGACGAAGGTCTATGCGCGTCCGTGCTCTTGGACATGAAAGGAGACACGCGCGACAACATCGTGGACTACGTCGAAGATCAAGGTGGGGCGATCGACTTCCTCGTCATGGGCACGCGAGGACTGACAGGGAACCTGAAGCGCGCGATGCTCGGGAGCGTTTCCTCCTACGCGCTCGCGTACTGCCCGTCCCCGGTCTTGACCGTCCCCGCGGACATCGTCGCGGAAGCCGCGAAGCCGACGGAGGAGGAGGAGCCGGCGTCTCCGTCCGCGTGAGCGCGTCGGCGAGAACGACTCCCTCCCGTGAACACGCGGACGCGGTCCGCGACGAAAGAAAGACGAAACGAATAAAGAACGCGCGCTACCTACTTCTACTAACGATCGATCGCGCGTCTATCACGCCGCGGTCCAGTTCGGATCGTCCCCGGCCCACTGATCGTCGCCGCCGCCGCCGACGTCTCGGTCCGAGTACTCCGACTGCGTGTCGTAGTCGTCGTACAGGTACGCGTCGTCGCCGTACGACGATATCGTGTCCCGGTTCGTCGCGCTCCCGCTCCCTCCTCTGGACGCCACGGATCCTCGAATCGCGAGGGATCCTCGAGAGAGTCGCGACAGCGATCGTCTCGCGTGCGAGTCGCGCGCGCTCGTCGCCGTCCGCCTCGGCTCGTTTTCTCGCGTCGTGACAGCTGTCGTGACAGCTGTCATCGCGCCGCCTCCGGAGAAGTCCGGCGCGGACCGCACGACCTCGTTCTCCTTCCCCGCGAGCGGGTCCGACCCGACGCGGTCGAGACGCGCCATCCAGCTCGCGGCGCGGTCTTTCAGTCCCTCCCTTCCTCCCCCCGCGGCGCGTCCCCCGCCGCGTCGCGCGTCGTCCGCCTCCGCCTCCTCCGTCGTCTGCGAGGACCGCGAGAACGTCCGGACGCCGACCTCGAGCTCGGTGACCTTCGCGCGCAGGACGTCGACGTCGTCCTCCAGCGTCACGCCCACGGCTTTGAGGGTATCGATCTCCTCCCGAAGCGCGGCGACGAGCGAGGACTGCTCGCGCGCGGTCGCCTCCGCGCGCGCCGCTCTTCGCTCCGCGTCCGCCGCGCGCGTCTCCGCGTCGATCGCGCGCGCCGCGTTCTCCCTCGCGAGGATCTCCGCCTGCTCCGCGCGATGCCGCGTCGCGACGAGCGCTTCCTCGGCCTCGCGCGCCGCGGACTTCATCGCCACGTTCGTCGTCGTCTTCGCCTCCACCGCGTCGTCGCGCTGCTTCTCCGCCGCGAGCAGACGCTTCGTGAGCGCGTTCATCTTCGCCTTGAGCTCGAAGACGCGCTTGTCGGGGACGTCCGGCGGGCCCGCGAGGTGCGTGGGTATCTCCGCGTCGGTCATCTAGGCCGACCGCGCGTCGGCGCGCGGGGTGCGGGACGGCGGGGGGCGCGACGCGTTGGGACGCGTTGGGACAGTGCGGCTCGACCTGTCGCTTCGCGATTCAATTTTTCTCAGGTCGTCGCGCGAGCGGCCAGGCGGTCGGTGGTCGCGCTCGCGCTCGTTGGTCACGCGACCTTTCGAGTGTGCGAGTTTAGGGTTCGTCCTCGCGTCAGTGCGTCGCGCCCGCGACCGAGGCGAGAGCGCCGGGTTTGCAAACCGCGGGTCGTAAACACCGCCCACGGTCGCGACGATGCTTCGCAAGGCGTCGAACAGCCTTTGTCGGCTCGGGGCCGCGCGCGCGGCGGCCGCGAATTGGGGGGGGGCTCTCCTCTCACACCTTCCACTCGAGCGCGGAGCGCCAAGCCGACGCCCCCGCGCCTCAGAGGGACAACAAAGGTGCGCGCTCGTCCGCGCGTCTGCGACTTCGACACCTCTCGGCGCTCGTCCACGGTCGCTAACGATTCCTTTCCTCGTCGTCTCGCAGGCAACGTGCCCGTGCCGGAGTCGATCGCGAGCCTTTCGCGCACCGCGCGGGCGAACGATCTCACCGGGGGTAAGCGAAGAAACCCGCGTCTTGATTTGATCTGATCGTTTTCCCCACGCGCGTCCTCGTCTTTCCCGCGATCGATCGCGCGTCGAACGCGGGCGCTGACCACTTACCTCCCCCCTCGTCGCGCAGTCATCGACGCGAGCGCGCAGACGCTGTTCCTGACCGAGATGTTCCGCGGCATGTCGCTCGCGATGAAGTACTTCTGGGAGCCGAAGGTGACGATCAATTACCCGTTCGAGAAGGGGCCGCTCTCGCCGCGGTTCCGCGGCGAGCACGCGCTGAGGCGGTACCCGACCGGGGAGGAGCGGTGCATCGCGTGCAAGCTGTGCGAGGCGATCTGCCCCGCGCAGGCGATCACGATCGAGGCGGAGGAGCGAGAGGACGGGAGCCGACGGACGACGCGGTACGACATCGACATGACGAAGTGCATCTACTGCGGGTTTTGCCAGGAGGCGTGCCCGGTGGACGCGATCGTGGAGGGGCCGAACTTTGAGTACGCGACGTACACGCACGAGGAGTTGATGTACGATAAGGAGAAGCTGTTGGATAACGGCGACAAGTGGGAGAAGGAGATCGCGAAGAACCTCGCGTCCGAGTCGCTCTACCGGTGAGGGACGACGACGAGCGCGAAGTCGTCGCTCTTTTCCCCGCGCCCGCCGCGCGGACGCGCGCCGTTGTAACACTGATGTCGTATTCATACCGCGTCTGAACGCGATTCGCATCGAAGAGAATCGCGCCGCTCGTGATGCTGAATCGCGCGTCGCTCAAACTCGTCCCCGCGCGCTCGTAGTGTGCGCGCGTCCTCGGCCGAACGCAGCCTGGTGAGGACTCGCGAACCGAAAACAGCGCACTCCAAAAAGTTTATCCACTCAGATCGCGCCGCCCGGGCGGGATGGCGTCGCTCTGCTTCGTCGCCGTCGCGACGACGACGGCAAGCGGCGGGCGCGGGACCGAACGAAGGCGTTGTAGTCGTGACCGCATCGCCGCGCGAGCGTCCGCTCCAAGCCGGGAGGCGTTGGGGGTATGGCGCGAGGTCGGGCGTCGTCGAGGCCATCGGGCGCGACTCGCGATGGGGAACGCGTGTCGGCGATCGGCGTCGCGCACCGTCGGCGCGTTCGGGGACGCGGTCGCGCCGACGGGAGAGGGAGACAGCGAGGAGGGGGAGGAGAGATCGTTGGAAGCGTCCGAGACGACGAACGCGGACGCGGAGACGCCGCATCGGATACCGTGCTGGATCGATAAGTACCTGGACCTCCCCAGGGAGGGGTTCTGTCACGTCCCGTGGAACGCGGGCTTGGTGTTCCAGGTCATGATCCTGTGGTTCGCGGCTTTTTTGCTCGTCGGGCACGTCGGTCTGCCGTCTGTCGTCACGTGGTTGGGGTTCAACTGCCGCGAGCTCAGCGCGCGAGGACTCGCGTTGTACTCCCTCTCCGCGGACGTCGTCGAGATGTTCGTCGGGCTCGGCGTGCTCTATCAGTGTTTGCGGCCGTACTTCCCGCTCCCGAAGCGGTGGTTCCCGATCGCGTTGAAAGGGCGGTGGTGGGTGGAGATCTTACGCGGTTGCGTCGCGTTTCCCATCGTCACCGCGACCGTGAACCTGAACAGCGCGATGATGCCGGTGTCGAGCGCGTCCTTGCCGATGTCGCCGTGGGAGCAGGTGATGATATCGAACGACATCCTGTCGGTATGCTTCTACATCGGCGTCGTGTCCCTCGTCGCCCCGGTGTGGGAGGAGATGATATTCCGCGGGTTCCTGATGCCGTCGCTCACGCGGTATTTCCGCATGGACGTCGCGATCGTCTTGTCGTCGTTTCTGTTCGCCGCCGCGCACTTCAGCATGGAGAGGCTTCTTCCTCTGACCGTGCTCGGGATGCTGATGTGCGTCGTGTACATTCGCTCGAAGAACATATTAGCGCCGATCGTGTTGCACAGCCTGTGGAACTTTTGCGCGTTCTTCGAGATCTATGGGGTCGCGTTCGTTTGGCAAAAAGTCGCAGGCTTCGTTATGAATCTGATATGATTGACGGTCGCGAGGCAGGGGAAGCGACCGCGGGTTGCCGCTGTCGTGAGGAGTTGTTTTAGTTCTTTAGTTAACCGCGGAAACGTGGTGTAGAAGAATCGAAAATTGAAGATTAGATTACACGAACGATCGCGGTCCCGAGCGGGGCGTCGTCTCTCGCTCGCGCCTCTGGCCGGCGGCGGAGAAACTTTTCCTCTCCTCGTTCTTGGCCATAAGTGGTGAACTACTGCCAGCCGAAAATCAGCGACTCGAGGGAAAATCCAGGGAAAATCACTGGAAAATCAGCTTTTAATCAAACCAACCCCGAACAGACAGTTTTAGCGCCGATTTTTTTCTTTCAACCCTACCGGATCGTCAACAACTCCAGTCGATTGCGCACGCGTGCGCTGCTCCGTGACCTTCTTGGGAAGGGCACGCGGCGGCGACGATCATGTACAAGGTGAGGCGGGATCCGATAAAGACCCCCGCCTCACCCCCGCGGTCGAAGTACCGCTCGCCGACGAGCACGATGTACCAGGCAAAATCGGAGAAGACGGACGAGGACGCGGGGCGGAGGTTGAACTTTAACACCAAGAAGCAAAACGCCAAAGCGATCGTGGACAAATCGCTGGGAGGATACGTCGAATACGTACAGGACGCGTCGATCCTGAGCGACAGCGCAATCGCGACGCTCACGGTGCTGACGCGAAAGATACCCGAGGAGCTGAGCGATTTTCACGACGGGGTGGTTGAGTTCCTTAAGATGACAGACGAGCTACGCGACCTGCCGGGATCGGAACGCGTGTTGAAAGGACGCGTCACGGACGCCATGTTTAAGGAGGTGCGGTGGGCGAAGACGATGCTGACGGAGTTTGAAAACAAGTTACCGTCCGCGAACGCGGGCCCCGCGGGTTGCTTGTTCGATCCGAACACGAACTGGCTCGCGTCTCTGTTCGAGTCCGAGGAAGACGACGACACCATGCACGACGAGATGCTCGTCAAACTCCTGGACGTTTGCGACAGCTTGAAAATTGTAGAGGATATATTGTCGAGTCAGATGCATGTGCTGAAGTGGGACCTCTCGGAAGCACTCGATCCGGACGACATCGAACTCGCACTGCCGTCGGATGACGAAGCGGAGGAACTCACGAAGGAGGAACGCGCGAAGAAAAAGTTGGAGAGAGAGAAGACGCTGAGGCAGATGGAAAAGGTTCGGTCGAAGATAGAGAAGAGGGAGAAGAAGGAGATGGCTGGTGGGGGGGGAGGATGTCTTTGCTTCGGAACTAAGAAGCAGGGCACGTCGCCACCGGAGACACCGAAAAAAGATCAAGGCAAGGAAGACGAGCCTGAGGTTCTTTCGCTGTCCGCGTTGCGAAAGACCAAGACCAAGACAAAAGGACAGTAGAAACTCGAGACAGTTTCAAACCAGCACTTAGCCCTTAGTTGCAAAAGTAGTGTAGCTTAGAAGACTAAATTAATCGGAGCGAAATAAGCTTCAAACCAATTCAGAGTTCGGACTCTTTTCGAAAGGTAAGTTGACTTTCCCTGAAAAGACTTGACGCATGCGGAAATGCGATTAAAATCAGTGTGGAAATGCCTTCACCGCGATTTTTATTTCGTTTTCACACACACGCGGAAAGCACAACAAAAATTGCTTTAAAAAATCACTTCTGCGTGACGAAGGGAGCCTAGCAGAAGCGAAAATAAAGCAGGTGGGATTATACGAATCAAAGCGTGAAGGATGCAGACTCGAGCGAGAGAAGAAGGTATGGCGACGGTCATTTCATGGAAAATATTGTGAGTCCTAGATAACTTCTCGCGAATATGAAAACACGCTCGTAAAGTAACAATGAATGAGCGATAAAGCCGCCGCGAAACAATCAACAATTGTAAGCGCGAACGCTAAACAAATATAAAAAACAAAGCAGAAAACCGCTCGAGGAACGAATCAAATAAACGAATCATATCGTTCGTGGAAAAAAGAAGAATAAGTTGTCGATGCGGGAAGCACTCGCACGCAACGATCTTAGCATCACCACGATACAAAATGTCGTCAGATGTGTAAATGTAAACAGTGCAATGTGGTTAACATGAAGTAAACGAACGAGGTAATGTCTTGAAACACCTACGTCGCGAGAATCTCTGCATCAAAAGAAATTGAGGAACTTTCTGAGGTAAAAGGACCCGGAAAATGTAGCAAAGGCGCAAGAATAACTGATAAGTGGTTGTTATATCACTAACATTGCTTAAACAAGGTTGGTTATCCGAACCTGGCTGCTTCCAGGAGGAAAGTGAACTTGGACCGCAATAACTGACGCACTCTGATTGTGAATCAGACTCATATTAACAGTATTCACATTTTAAGAAAGTCGTTTTGAACCCTAAACGTCTAAGTTGTAACTTATTATTCTCTCTGAAGGATAATTTAGCTGCGTTGCAATGAACCATCATCAAGCAGACATGATGTAAGGAGAGGGTTTCGATTTGCTTGATAACTTCAGCAATCTTTCTGTATTGATTCTATGGATAATAATGCACTACTTTGCTGTTTCCTACATCGAAATCTGTTGAATTTGTAGAGCATCTTTTGAATTCATGTTAAGCTCGTCTCTAAGTCATCGAATTGCGGAAGCTTGTCGATTCATGAGCTCAGCGTTTAAACTTTGAAGGCTTTTAAAGACTGCTGATAGACTAACTTCATCGATATTTGTCAGCAATTTGCAGTTCTTTGCCAATACTGCGAAGATTGTTCCGATGAAAGCACTCTGAAGGAAGTTTTCCGACTTATTTTCCAGTTTTTGCTGGACGATCACGCGCGAAAATCTTAAGAAAATAGCAGCTTGCCGATTTTTTCTTTGATTTGGTTGTCAGACTACACGTAGTTACTGTAGTCCTGTCTAGTTCCTGGAGAAATCTGCAAATGTCGCCTTCTTTGCCTTCAAGTTTGTTCAAGTGACCCTCTTTACGTTCTCGTGTACTTATATCGATTATCCGTTCGCACCACCGAGCATATTTCCGCGAATTTCATCAGCAGGTTATTCCAACTTGTTTCCCAGGTACGCTTCGTTACATTTAGTCCACGTGTACTTAGTGTTGTCTTCTTTCTATCAAGTTCCTCGAACCCTTTCTAAAAGTTGTTATTATTTCTTTCCAAGTCAGGTTTTCATCGTGCACTCAGTACAACGTATCAGGTTAAGTTGCGTTTTTTCTATGGTTTCGAATCGATCGTCGACAACTACGTGACCAGTAAAATTATCGATTAAATATCGATTTCAAGGCTCAAATTACAGTCGGGGCTTGTTTGTTCTGGCACGACTTTTCTAGTTCTTGCGCGTGCGCGTCTCTTCTGTTCGTCACCATAGATGATAGATGCACAATCCGCCCGTTCTAAGTTAAGGTTCAACCCGCTCTCACTCACCCTACCCTGTCACCCTCTCCAACATCGAAGCCTGCGCCTTTTCCAATTTCATCAACTCTTCGTACACTCCGATCACCTTCTGACTGTTGATCTCGAGAACTAACCCCCCCACGATCGTCTCGTCGAGCACCGTGTACGCCTTCGGCGAGTTGAAGATCAAGTCGAGCTCGCACACGTTCTCGAACACCTTATCCAAGGTCTCCACGTACACCTGAATCAGATCCAACATCGCGAGCTCGGACTCGGATCGATCGCTCAATATGCAAAAGTACAGCGTCGCGAAGTGCCTGTACACGAGCTTCGTGTCCGGGCCGAACGTCTTCTCATCGTCCACGAACGAGCACAGGTGGTCCGGTCGCCCGGTCACCATCTTATACACTGTCTGACACAGGTCCGCCTGCTTGTCCACGCCGAGCTGCTCGTAGAAGCGGCACAGCCGCACCATGGCTGCGAGACGGAGGAAAAACGGAGGAAGAGATCGATTCAGAGAATGCACGAGAGACGGACGGACGAGCGCGGGCGCGAGGGCGAACGAGATCGCGACGACGCGCGGGTTCGAGCGCATACCGTGGTTGTTCACCACGATGAAAGCCTTGATCATCCTCCCCGGTGGTTCTCCAGTTCAGTTACGTCGTCCGTCGCTCCCTGGATTCGTGTGGGCGATTGTGCGACGAATTCGCCCCTCGCGCGTTGTCGTGCGCGGCGAACGCGCGCGCGAAGAAGCCCCTTAGAGGCGCCTACGGCGTGTGAAGTACGCACGATACTCCGACGGATCCGCCCGAGCGAATGTGAACGCGATGACCAGACCGCGACACGGGATCGCTGCTTGCGCGCGGTGTAGTGCGCGAGACGCGGCCGGAAATCGCGTGTAACACGACCAGATTACCAGACGCGAGGCTGGACGCTTGTTTGATTTCTCGACTCTTTTTTTTCCCGATTTTTTTTTCGAGCTCCGAAGCCCGAGTTTCCGTTTCTCGCACTGGTCTTCTCGCTCGCTGCTACGGTCTTTGCTTCGTCCCTTCACAACACCGTCGTCACTTTCCACCGAACAAGCTCTTTGTTCGTGAATCGGAACTCGAAACCATGGGCGCCACTACGTCGCGTTGCGAGGAGGCTGCTCCCGAGGAGGTGCGCCAGCGACCCTCGCGTCCCTCGCGCGCGATCGAGGCGGCACCGCGCGCGATCAACCCTAAATTTTGAGACGTCTCTCTCCTTTCGCTTCCGCGACCACGATCGAACGTCCCCGCTGACGCGCTCGCTCGTCTCCGCACCACCACCAGGTCGTCGAAGAGGAGGAGGTCCCCGTCGAGGAGGAGGAGGAGGCCGAGGCTCCCAAGCCGGAGATCAAGCTCGCGACGGCTCCTTTCGATCCGCGTTTCCCGCAGCAGAACCAGGCGAAGCACTGCTACACGCGCTACAACGAGTTCCACAAGTGCAAGGCGCAGCAGGGCGAGGACGCGGAGGAGTGCGAGACGTACGCGAAGTACTACCGCTCTCTGTGCCCGACCGAGTGGGTTGAGAAGTGGGACGAGGAGCGCGAGAACGGCACGTGGCCGGGCCGCTACTGATTCGATCCAGCGTTCGCGCGTCACGCCGCGCGTCGAGGTGCTTTGAAACCAAGATGTATTTTCGTACCAACGCCGCCGTCGGCCGCCGCTAATCGACCCCCCCCCTCTCGAGCGCTACGTCTCGCGCGCGTGTTACCTACCGTCCGTTCATCCACCATCCGGACATCATCCACTTCCCTTGCAAGTACGCCCGGTCGAAGAACGCCCCGAACGAGTCCAACGCCGGCCGCGCGTCCAAGTGCATCGCGATCGGCGCGCGCGGGTCGTTCGACTTGCCGTTGTAAAAGTCGATGACGTACCGCACGTCGACGCCGCACCGGTCGACGACCCAGTCGTGCCGATCGAACGGGAGCTTGAACCCGAGGAAGTTCAGAAGCCTCGCCTTCGGGCTGTACTCTCGCGGGCGTCCACGAAACTTCAGAAGCTTAGGACAGTCGCACTCGCGCGCGTGGAGCTTCTCCCACTTCATCACCTCGCCCCAGCACCGCTCGTTCACCGCGTTGTGAATCTTGATCACGTTCGTCATGTCCTCCTCTTTCGGCCGCCAACCCTTGCGCGCGATAGCGTTGAAGAACATCTGCTCGCTCGGGTACTGCCACGTCGTCGTCGCGTCGCGTTGATGCTCGGGGAGCGCGTCGTTTCGTTCGCTTATCGGGATCGTGGACGACTCGCGATCGGTCGAGAGCTTCTCGCGCTGCCTCGACGCGCGCTTCTGGTTCGGCTTCGGCATCATGTTGCTCGGGTTGACCTCCGACGACGCGTTCTTCGCGTCCGCCGCGACGGTCGCCGTCGTCGAAGCGCCGTCGCCGTCGCTCGACGCGCACGCTTGGCCGCTCGCGAGACGCGCGAAGAGCACGTTCGCTTCCTCGCGCTTCGCCTCCGGGGAGGGCGTCTTAGACCCGCGGCCGAACCCGAACACCATCGCGGATGGAAGCGCGCGCGTCCGCGACGTGGCCCGCGCGCGGTGTTCGGCGTCCGCGCCGCGCGCGTTCACTTATGACGGCGCGAGGACGATGAAGGACCAGACGCGTCGTCGACGCGCGACATCTAAAAATACTCGAGAAGCGAGGCATCCAAAACGTTCGCGGTTTCTCGCTCTCGCTCGCACACCACGACGCGCGTCGACACGACCGCGCGCGCATCGCGTGGCGGCGTCATGTGCACGAGCGCGCTCAAGCCGAACGTCTGGGACGAGTACCTCACCCCCGACGGCGGCGTGAGCAGAATCGACGCGAAGGCGAACCGCGGAGCGAAAATGCGCGTCAACGACGACGAGCGCGCGACGTCCGAGCCAACAGACGGCGCGTCGCTCGCGCGTGCCGCCGAGGACGTGTGCACGCGCTCGTTCTCTGGGACGCCAACGACGCAGCCGGAGCTGTGTCTCGACTGGGCGTGCGGCCCGGACGTGTCGGGGAGGTGGGACGACCCGAAGCGGCTGAAGATCTTCGCGTACATCTCGAAGTTCATCCACCGGGAAACTCTTCGCGGGGGACCTCGTAAAGCGATCTTGCACGCTCGCATGAAGGATTCGGACGAGATTGGCGCGGTATGCGTCGTGCACCTCCTGCACGGGAACGCTCAGCCGTACGGATCGACGTTGAGCGTGGTGTGGAACATGGTGTGTCGTCACGGCTTGCCGCCGTTTGGCGACGTCGCCGGGTGCCAGAAACGCTTCGAAGCGGCGGACAAGTTGACGAATGCGATGCACAAGAGGCACGGCTCGAAGAGCGGACTTCGGCACGTGTACGTCGCGATGATGGCCGTGGACCCGTCCGCGCAGGGACAGAAGCTGTGCTCGAAGTTGATGCGAACGGTGTCGAAAGTCGCGGACGCTAAGGGACTTCCGTGTTACCTCGAGTGCAGCGGAGAAAAGAACCGAGAGGTGTATCGACGGTTCGGGTACGAAGTCGCCGAACGATGCAGCGTGAAGGACCCGGGCGGAGGTCCTGGCTTCGACGAGTACTACGCGATGGTCCGGAAGTCGACAAAGTCGGTTTGACGAGCGCGAGGGAGTCGACGCGAGTCGCAGAAAGAGTCCTTCTTGACGTTTTATCCTATGTCTAGCTAGCTCTAGTCTCCTGTGAACGCCCCGCCTCTACTTCCACCCCTCTTTCGACTGCGCCAACACGTACGTCGAAAGTTCTCGGACGTCTTCGTCGCTTAAACGAGGCCCGAACGTGCACTGCCCCTTCGGCGCGCACTCCTCGCCGTACCCTGGCATCTTATTCCTCCCCTTGCTGATCACGTCGTAAATCGTGTCCACGTCGCTGACGCCGTTCCTCTGCAAGTCCGCGGGGAACAGCGTCGCGCCGGCTTGGACGACGTTCCCTCCCGCGGCGTGGCACCCGGCGCACGTCTTGTTGAACACCGCGGCGGCGTCATCTGCGAGCGCGGGCGCGGCCGCGGCCGCGAGCGTCATCACCGACGCCGCGGCGACGGAGAGCGAGAGCGACGCGACGCGCGTCGACGACGGCGAAAAGAGCGATGTCGAGCGTGCCGCGTCCGCGTCGGACGCGCGTTCGTCGCATCCCGCGCGCGCGGAGGCGCGGCACCGCCGCGGACCTGCGCGAGCGGACCGCGCTATGCGCTCGACCGCGCGATGGCGGCATCGAATCGAGCGCGCGGGCGCGGAAGCGGGCGACGTCGCGGCGAACATGGCGTCGGCGGTGGCGCGGCGCGGGCGGAATAACTTCTCGACCAACGAGAAGCGCGCGTTCGCAGAAAGATCCACCCACTTCTTCCTCCTGTCGGGCTGGCATTGACGCAGGCGCGCGCGAGACGACGCGCGCGAACGACGCGCTCGACGTTTACGAGTCGCGTTTTTATCCGCGAACGCGCGATATAAGCGATCGATAAGCGAACCATGATGCCCGCGGCGGCGTGCGTCGCCGCGCCGTGCGTCCCCGCGGCGCTTCCCGGGAAGCGCGCGAGCGCGGGGACGAGGGCGAGAACTCCCGCCTCGACGAACGCCACGTCGTCGCATCATCATCATCATCATCATCATCTCGCGCTCGCGAACGTTCTTAAGGAACGGCGTGCACCACGCGAACGGGGTCGTATGGGAAGCAGTCTCGCCTGGTCCGCTCGCGCCGCGCGATTTCCGTCGCACGCGTGCCGCGCGCACATCGGCGACGCGGACTGGATCGCGCAGCAGGCTGGCGCCGCGGCGGTCATCCTCGGCGGCTTCGTCGTCACCGGCGGCCTCGAGGATCTCGGCATCGCGCCCGGGCGAGGAAGCGACGACAGGAACGAAGATCTCGAGGATCCGAACGAGCCGTGCTCGATGTGCGAGGGCACCGGGCGGACGGAGTGCTCGTGCACGCGCTGGAGCGACGACGGCGAGGGTTGCAGCAGCTGCGGCTACACCGGCGTCCGCGTGTGCCCCGCGTGCCGCGGCGGCGGACGAGCGGTGCGCGTCACGCTCGAGATTCCCGTCGAGCCCGACCCGGAGCCGGGGCGAATGCGCGACGACCGCTCCGGGTTCGAGGAGTTCGAACTGACGC
>JACLAB010002373.1_pt1 | contig 13460 bp, 8 predicted proteins | sample 8027921 | NCBI WGS metagenome assembly JACLAB01 (sample SAMN15725117, study PRJNA655200) | protist metagenome | isolation source: fluorescence activated cell sorting (FACS) single amplified genomes of... | place: USA: West Boothbay Harbor, Gulf of Maine | collected 2000-07-19
CCAGCTCATCCTCCGTACCAAATTGTCCTTCAGTGAGTCGAACGAGCCAAGAACTCAAGACACTAGACTCTGCAGCACGGACACACCAGGTAGACTTGACGAAGACATGCTCGAGTAGATTCGGACTGATTTGTCCTTCCAAGTTTCCTCTCCGCGATGAGTGTCGGTTACCATTGCACTTATGGTGCCTGGTGTCACGCCAGTCTATACCGTGCGCATATCTCATACTAAGCGCTTCTGCCTGGCCCCCGTGGCGAAAAATGCATCGAAGCACCGAATATTCACCCAGTATGGCCGATTCATTCTTCAAACTTCGCGGTAAAAATATGTCACAATTCTTAATCCAAAGAAGAGACTCCTTATCTACAGCGAAAAAAGTAGTTTCGATGATAGGGCCGGGCAACGGTTCCAGGTTTTCAGGGAGGCACGTGAGATAGGAGCCCACGATTTTGATCTTCTGATCTTCTACGAACGACTGTGTTAGGACATCACTGAAATGAAAACCCGACGGCGTCCATTTCGGCATGAATGGACCACGCGACGAGCTATTTATGAAGATGAAATAAGCGTACTCGTTCGGGCGATACTTCTGCACCCAATCGACGCTTGCGCCATATGCACCCAGATCCATGCCAGTGTTTTCTCGCCATAGCACGTTTACCCAGCCGGGACGCCTGTGCCTAAGTCTTTCTAGGCTCAGCACTTTTGGTAACGTGTTTTCGCAAGGTTCGCAGTGGTCGCCGTTCACGACGATGTTATAATCCACCCTGCCGAGAGGATCTGAAGTGCCGGGAGTCGCGCCAGACAGCGCAACTATGATGAAATAATTGAGATTGTATGTATCGATCACGCCCCCGTTGCCGGAATCCGAATACGCGTATGTTACAAACGTTCGCTCCAGAACGTCACCTCGACTCGTGAGAGTTTTGGCAGAACGAGGCAAAAAAAGCGAGACAAGGAGCGCAACAACGCCGACTGCACTCACCATAAGCACAATCTTTGGTTGTCTTCTTGATGAAGAAGAGCGCTTCATGCGAATGCGATCTGAACGAAATGACATTCAGCCGATTCGGAAGCCGCGCGCGAAGTGCGGTGTTATATTTCAGCGAGATCGGTTCTCATTTTTGTCGAACAGGGGACGGACGCGAATAAAGAATAAAGAATATGTTAGGACAACGAGGGTAATCAATACGTGTGCAATACGAGTGGTACAATCATTTTGACTGTGTCGTCCCACAGCAGACCGAAATTCGGACATACCCGCTACATTGTTATTGCGCTAAATTGTTATTTCCATTTGGCGTCTCCGATGTGATGTGCGTTGCAAAAGAAATGGAAATACGGTTGAAATGTACGATTAAAAAATGCGCTTTTGCCTTCAGGTAACGCGTGCGTTGATCAATTGAGCGGGTTTGTAGTGTTCAGTTCTTTGCAAGCAAATCTGCGACCGGTGAGTACTATATCATGATCTTCTCTTCTCTTCTCTTCTCTTCTCTTCTCTTCTCTTCTCTTCTCTTCTCTTCTCTTCTCTTCTCTTCTCTTCTTCATCACAAACTGATTCCACCAGTTGATGGCGAAGCAGTCAACACAGGATGTGGACGAAGCGCGGAGTCGAAGTTACCCCAGAACGAAGTTAAATCCTGATCTATGTACCACGCGACGGTCTCTGCTATTCCTTGCTCCCAAGATTTTTGCTGGACCCAGCCAAGTGCCAGCAGTTTCGAACAGTCGATAAAGTATCGCCTGTCATTAAAGGCTCTGTCAGATACCTTTACGATCGAGTCGTCGGGATTTCGGCCCGTGATTTTGCATATATCATGTGCAACAGAAAGAATTGTCCGTTCCTCGTGCGCTCCGATGTTGTAAACATGCGTTATCTCACCTTTATGAAGTATGACATCGAACGCAGAAGCGGCGTCTTCAACATGCATGTAAGATCTCGTAGCGAGACCGTCTCCATGAATGGGTAGTTTCTGGTGCCGAGAGGCCAAGATAGCGAACTTCGGAATGGCTTTCTCCGGATATTGATTGGGACCATACACATTATTACCACGCGTGATGATATATTGCAGTCCATACGAGCGACCGTATGCCATAACGAGCATCTCCGCGCCGGCCTTTGTCGCAGAATACGGGTTTGTCGGTGCAAGTAATGACGAGTGCTCAGTATTGGAAGCATCGAGTTCAAAAGAACTCTCTCCGTAGACTTCATCAGTTGAAACATGAATGAACCTTTTTACCGTGCCTGCTTGTCTAGTTGCCTCTAGCAAGACGTGTGTTCCCTCGATGTTATTCTTCGTGAATTCAAAAGAGTTTCCAAATGAGTTATCAACATGACTCTGGGCGGCAAAGTGCATGACTGTGTCGATATTTTTGTCTTTGAAGATGTGATTCAGAAGGTCGGCAGACCTGATATCGCCTTTCACAAAATTGACGTTTGGGAGAGACTGAATTTCAGTCAAATTTTTCAGACTCGCGCAGTAATCAAGCTTGTCAAAAATAGTTATCTGTCGCATTTGAAACAGAAGGGTCAGTCTTACGTTTCGTGACGCAGCGCAGCGTGAACAGAGTGTGGACGCTCTGCTTAACGCACCTGATACATAGGATACTTTGTCGCGAGTAACCGTGCAGTGTGTGACCCGATGAAACCAGCCCCGCCGGTCAGGAGGATGTTTTTCGTTGTCTGTGCAACCATCTTCGAGTCTTGGAATGTGGCGTTACGTTGCTTCGTCTATCCGAAAACCAGCGCGAAATATTTGGTTCACGCGGCTGACGAGCCTTCCACTCAGGTCTTCGAAGATTGTTCATCGAGGGTGCATTCCAGGCGACGCAGTTGCAAGCGAGGATGGCTCCGCGGGCCACCATCCCGTTTGGACAGATGTCGTATTTAAGACAAACTTCGCCTTTAATTTATAAAATCTGCCGTTTTTATTTGGGGACCAGCTTTTGCACTCTCGCGTCGACACATCGCGTCCACGCCCGTTGAATACGACGCGCGACTCGTACACAGCATATCGCCGCGACGCGAACGACTTGGACGCGGCGTCGCCCGCGTCGCGCGCGGTGCCACCGCGCGGAGATCGCGACGAAATGGTGTGGGTCTGGTCGAGATGCCGTCGCGCGCCCGCGCAAGGACGCCGCACGCCCGACCGCGTCTCAACCGATCCGAGTCGGCATCGTGCGCCATCGCGCGATGGCGCTCAACTCGGCTGAACGCGGCGCCGACCGGGCGCGCGACGCACCGAAAATTCGGAGAGGGCGATAAAAACGAAATAGCGATCTCGCGTCGCGTTTCGACGCCCTAGCTAAACTCGCGTCATCGCGCGAGTCATCGTCGAACTGGAGCCGACCGAAGAAAAAGGTTTACCTGTTTTGACGTGGCCGCTGACCTGGAGTGCGAGCGTGCTAAAGGGACTGATGCACGCGTACTGCGCGACTTCAACCAAATCGTAAGCAGACACGATAACACCAAAAATATGAACGACTCCGAGGTCCAGTAATACTCTATCACGAAGCTTCCTGTGTTGACTTGGTGAATTACGCGCGTGCTGGCGTTAACTACCTCATCAGTCTACGAAGGGCACTTCAGGTACGAATGTATGCTGACGAGGCACATTTCGGTGGCGAGAGCTAAACTCCAGCAGACTCTTGTCGCGCGCCACGGAAAGTTGGCTACTCAAACAGTGCGACTGCGTCGTTTTAAATGTCTGAATGTGCTGAAGTTGTTCAAATTTGTAATATAAAACGTTGTCGTGAGATGAAATAAAAGTCAAGCTAGCTCTCTAAAACCAGTCACGAAACCACTTTGACCCGTCTACTTTTCTTGTATTGGAACGAAAGAGGCGCGCAGCAGCTGCACTCTGAAGTTGCGACATGTGTTGCGGCTCTGATCTGATTGAACCTTCATTTTTTCACAATGCGAAGCGACGGCAGTGGCACTATGAATCGTCCTCCCGCTTCCAGGTAGGCGGCGTGCTGTTCTATGATGGAGTCGGCGAAGTTCCAAGCGAGAATGATGATGTAGTCGGGCATCTCTGCATAGATTCTTGATGGCTTTGAAACCGGTATGTGCAAACCGGGTGTAAGAAGTCCTTGCTTAAGCTCGTTATCGTCCACAATGTATTCAATATCCTCCTTATCCAAACCAAAAGAGTACATCAACGTCGTCGCCTTGGCCGGCGCGCCGTATCCAACAACTTTCAGGCTCTTGAACCCTCGCAACAAGGTCCTTATCTCTAGTGCGTTCTGCTGGATGGAATTGTTCCATTGAAGAAGTACTTGTGGATCGTATAGACCAGCCGCTGCTTCTTCGTGTAACAACTTCTCAACAGTGTCTGTCGTGAGTTTATCATTCTTTGAGAGTGTGCTCGCCCAGCCAACGAAACAGCGTATGGCACCACCTTGAATCGAGCTCCTCGATACGTGAAGAAGTTCCATACCATGATTTGCCAAGCAATTCTTGAGGGGACGTACGGTGTGGAAGTCGACGTGTTCGTGGTAAACTGTGTCAAACAATCCCTTCTGGTAAACATCCAGAAAGTACCCGACCTCAAATATCCACACTCCATCGTCGTGCAAGAGCGCCTTGACACCTGCGATGATCCCCGAGAAATCGTCAATGTGCGCACAGCAGTGATTTGCGCATATAACTTTTGCTTTGCCGTGTTTTGCGACGATTTCCTTTGCGGTGGTTTCATTGAAGAACTCAGGTATGGTTGGAATGCCGTTCGATGTGGCTACGGCCGCGAGATTCGTCGCCGGATCTACCCCGAGGATTTTGAAACCGAGTTCTTTGAAGAATCGCAGCAGTGTTCCGTCATTTGAGCCGAATTCGACGACGAAATCACCTGAAGAAGCGATAGAAAAATTCACGACGTCGCAAGCGTACTGCTGCAAGTGCTTTCTCATGACTTGTGAAGTACCACTAACATATACGTAGTGGCGAAAGAGAATATCAGGATTTATGACGTGCAGCAACTGCGCGTGCGTGCATTCGTTACAGAAATACACGTCTAGTGGGTACAGCGCTTGTTCGACGGGGTCGTCGGGACTCACAAAAGCATTCGCAGGTGGCTGCGTTTCGGCGTGAGTAAGTTTCGTTCCTCAAAAAGTGAATGTCTTACCGTAGGTGCCAGTTTCAGGACAACTTCGAGATTCGTTGATTCGCACAGACGGCAGCTGCGTGCACGTTAGAAAATTAGCTCAAGTGTGTCACGTGCACGTACGTTTTCCGAAGTGTGCAAGTTGCGTCGGTGCCCGCGATGTGGCACACGGGCGCTTCGACCGGCGTGTAGTTAGCATAGCTCAACGATGTCGTCATTACTGTTGGTTCGTCGGACGCGTCGAACAGTAGCTCGCCGTCCACGAGGCTGAACAAACCGAAGACGCCGCGGACAAGTTGGTCGAAAGTCTCTTCGGACAATCATTGATTCATAACTCATTCATATATAGACCAGGGGAAGTTTTGAAGTTTTCCCTCATATTATCTTGCTCGATAGTTCAACATATTTTATAGCCCCCCTCCCCTGCCTAATTTTTTTGCTGCGGGCGGCAAGACGAGCTTGTGTGAGACTGCAGCACATTTGGTCGCCTTGTGCAAGACGCCCGCTCCTACCTTGTGGAGTGCGTGAAAGATCTTGAACAATAGAGCTGTCCAACGGGTTCAAAAATAGGCTTCGGAGTTAGACCGGTGGTCTTCCGGATGGGGACGCCAATGCGCGCACGCCTCATGAAAAGTACGTTGGCGCAGAAAGTGACGAAACTCTTCTCGACTCTTTTACCGCTTCTCTTGGCGAGTCTTGTGTTTTTCCACTCTCAAAATGGACAAACTCAACGGACGCACCCAACGGTCAAACCCAGCTCTGAGACTGCGTGTAAGCGTGATGATCTCTGGTGTGGCGTGGACATAACTGCCCTTAAACCAGGACCAAGCGGCACTGGGAACAAACCATACGCGTCCCTCGCGAAGCGGCTGAACTCGCAAGAAGTGGTTAGTTCTGATGAGTCGGAAAGTGTGGTGAGTCTTTACCACAAAGGATTCCCGAGCAAACAGGCCGCAGTTGACCTCTTTCAGGACATCAATGGCACTCACTGGTTCTCCATATGGCCAACACTACCAGGAAAGCTGCCAACACTGTCATCTGTGGGATCTGCAGGGCTGTACGCCGACCCCCGCATGCTCTGGTTTGTGAAGATCATGGGCGGCAGGCAAAACCTTGCTGGGAAAAGCGTATTCGAGTCCGGCCCGTTAGAATGTCATCACTCGTTCTTTCTTCACGCACACGGCGTCGCTCGTGTCGATGCGGTTGAAGGTAACGTTGGATGTTACATCAGGTGCCTCATAACCAAAGAAGTATTGAAAGTTAGTTCGCTCAATGTTTTCTTTGGCGATTTTATTACCTTTATGAAGCTTGCTCAGAAGCAAAAATCGCGCACAATCGAAGAAGGTCTATTACTAAAGTATGATATTGCATTGTTTAACGGAGTGCTATATCATATGGCTGACCCAGTACGTGTGATTGCATACCTCGCTACTATCAGCGACGTTATTGTTTGTTGGACGCAGTACTGGAATGAGGAGGAACCGCATGCGATTCAATCCCGCGCTGCTTACGTGTCTGAGGTCGTCACGATCGATGACATGCCAGGCCTTGGTCCTTTCACAACAACATATCACAAGCACTACTACGATATATTCAACAAAGCCCACATGGGAGGACAAGAACCGTTTGCAAACTGGCAGACCAACCATGAGCAGTTCCGCACTCTCAAATGGGCTGGGTACAAATTTTACTCAGTGCTTCCCGATCCGCAGCCATGTGTACACCCAAATGGCTGCCAACATAATTTCGCTGCTTCGAAGAAGCCACAGCAGGATGGTCCCGACTGGAAGTGGCTTGCACTGTAGACATGTATGTCTGCAATGAAACGATGGTGCGAGGCAATGGAATCATATTAACGAGATTTCGACTCAGAGAAGTGGTACCTCGTACGAGTGCGCGTCTCGAATCGGTCGATCGCGCTCGCCGTCGTGCGAGCGAGCGAGCGCACGGCCGCGCGCGGCGCCAGGACGCGACTAAAACACCTGGAAGCGACGTTATGTAATTCTACATCAAATTCCAAGGGAATACGTGTTTCGCGCACGTTTCCATCTTCCCTTCCGAACCCACACCCACCGCAATGGAAAGCTGAGGTCATGTGTACTGGTGGATTTGTGAATTTGCATGTTCGTAATTTGCACTCGTGGTGACCGACCTTGTATATGACTAAGTAGTGAGATTGTGTAAATTTACGCGTCAGTTTATGTAAATTTACATCGTCACTGTAAACAGTGACGTTATGCTCATCTCTCGTGAGCCTTTGTCAAGAAAAATAACGTTTCAACTCGCACTCCACGCCTCCCGAAATAACCCGGCGTTGCTCGTTCGCGAGCATCAAATTCAACTCGAGGAGTGATACAAGTCCGCTAGATGACGAAAGTCACCCAGTTTCTTAAGTATCTCTTCGTACTATCAGTCGCATCTGGAGCAAGCTCTAGTCCTGTGTGTGACGCGCCAGCTCCACACCAGCTTACGACGTGTCCAGAAACAGGTCCAGTCGCGCGGTGCCGACCTTGTGTCTTCAACACCGACAAAGCTCGAAACCTCTTATCATGTCACGACACGCAACGGTTTGGGTTAAAGGCAACTCACTTGGAAAAACTTCGTCACGCACAGCAGCAACTGTGCGAAAGTTTGAACACAAATAAAGAACATGAGGAACATAGCGAGGATCCGAAGTGGTGGGACCAGCAGACGACCGCGATGTACGGAGACAATTCATATCTTAAAATTTGTAGAGGAAACATCACCGAATTCCGAGAAGTGCTGGATGTTTACCTCACTACTAAGATTGTGTTTGGTTTCAGCGCTCACGCAACCGATGATCCCGATTGCTTACAAAACGGGGTCTCAGTGAGTGATGACGGTGTTTTCTACATTTTTGATTCATTTATGCGTCTACTTGAGTCCACTGGGGTGCGTCACGTATACAGCCCAGAGCATCACGGATATGGTTGGAATGCCTGCCAAGATATTCGTTCCCAAATGGCGCAGTTGCAGACTATTTTGGGCATCAACTTGACAGCTCCAGCTATCGGTGGGGGGACTATCGGCCTCAATTTCGAAGACATGGGAGTGCTTGGACCACGACATTTTGCTGGTATTTACATCGCTTGGAAACTGTCACACATCCTCTCCGGTATCGGTGGTGGTAATGTCTGTGAAATAGGCGGCGGAATGGGCTATATTGCATACTACAGTAAACTTCTTGAGGCTGCATCTTCTTACACCCTCATTGATATCGATGCTGGGTTGCTCAGCCAGCACCTGCTTCTTAAAGCATCGTTCGGTGACTCTGTCAGGTTATACGAGGGGAGCCAGACCTCATTCCTCCGTGGCACTATTACCCTCGTACCCACACTACAGTTTCCTGATTTTGATTTCAATGGTTGTGACATTGTCGTCAATGTGGACTCTTTTCCAGAGATGGGCAGCGATGTTGTAGAAAGCTACTTCACACGTATCAATGCCTCATCAACAGTTCGATTTCTCTTTAGCCAGAATCAGGAGTCTAGGATCGCAGACGCTTGGTCCCTGCCACAGGGAGGCAGTGGCCGACAAAGCTGTGTAAAGGATCTTGCTGAGAAGTTCGGTTTCAAAACAGTCTCCAGACATCTTGCCTGGATGCGCATGGGTTACGTGGAAGAGCTGTTCGTTGTTGGGAAACAAAGCTCTGGAAACGTGCTGCAGCGTATGCTACGCTCCGGCAGCCAAGCTTCTTTTCGTGTTGACAAGTCAACTTCCCCAGACATGTTCTTCAGACTCACCACATTTTCCACTACTGGACTATTACTGTTACTATTTCTATTAGCCTACTCACGTGCAATTAGAAGGCGGCGGCTAGGGATATCTGATGTCTGAGCGCGATAGTTCACTCGACTACAGAAGTTGTCTGCTTGTTCTACGCAAAATTCGAGCGTTACGCTGTGTCGAGAACGACACGTTGTGCGTCGAAACGATATTCTAAACGAGACTTGTATAGTTTAATATTATCTAGCAGTCTTGTTGACGAGCGCAAGCACCTTTTCAACGTGCGTAGTCTTCGTCTTCTTTCTCTTCTTTGTTCTTTTTGGATCCTGCGTGTCGGCGGGGACATTTTTCCACTTCCGTGCTGTCACTCTCTGACGAAAGGGCCTTCGCCATTTCTATGGTAAATAGGTACACGCACCGTCCTTATATGAACGCCGAGGTACTAGAATACCTCCAATTACGCTATATAAAAAAACTGTTAGCAGATGAAACGACGACACGCGCAACCGCCCCTTTGCGCGCGTCACTTGTTGGACCCGTCCCTTACCGACGGGGTTGTTTATAAGACGTACAGTTGCCTTCAAGCACCGCACGCGAACTGCTTTCAATCTCCTACGACCTAGGACTTCGAGGCCTCGCCCACATCAGGTAGAGATACGCTTAGTGGCGGAACGCCAGACGCATCACGCATTGTGCTTTTTGTGTTACCACGTTTACGCGCTACAGTACGGACTCACAGTACCGGTTGTGGGGCAGCAGATCACTCTCGAGGCTTCCCATCGTCCGTTTGTCCGAGTTTAGGTTGTTTGCCCATACGATTTTCTTAGCCCTGACCGTCGTTCAAAAAACACCCACCTCGCCTTCGAAATCTCGCAAGTTCTCGCCGAGAGGCGAGACCTTGTGCGTAGAGCAGTCAACAGACACGCACGCACGACATCCGACGCGACCTGTGAACCCAAGATTTTTCAGAGACCTTACCAACGCCACGAGCTAGTCTGTGATTGAATCGCGCACCAGCTTACGTTCAATTACTTGCCGTCGATATTGCGTGTTGGCGTCGCGCGAACCGCAATGACAAACTTGGCAGTGCCAAGTTGGCGCGTTGACGTCGTGAAGTGAAAACGCCGCACGAGAGGGCGCGCCTAGCGTTACATGAAGAAGACCCCACACTTTGCTGTTGTGATATTTGTACTAGCGTGTTCTTCTTGGAGCACCACGTACGGAATCTTTCGGGCTTTCGGAGTTAGCACTGACTCGGAACCGGACGTGTGCACCCTATTGAGTTTGAACCGAACTTCAGAGCTAGCACACTGGGGATCTATGAATGGCACTGGGAACTGTTTTCTTCCCGCGTCTAGAGTCGAGTTGAGTTGCGAAATTTTGTTTGACACAATGCTTTTCGCAAATGGCTGCAGATCTGGCAGGTTCGGCAGTGAGGTGGGCCTTTCGAGTCGCAATTCTATCTCTACAGTAATACAAGCTCTCCGTGCACCGAAAGTGAAGGGAAGTATGGGTAGAGAACGTACCCAACACGTTTCTATCAACATTGTCGTATTCGGTGGGTCCATTAGTTATGGGGCTGGAACCTCACAAAGCTATTCGCGATCGCTCGAGATTGCCCTCAACGCCGTTATTCCTGTGAATGTTCGCGTGCACAACTATACGACGCCGGCGTGCGGACCGAGTGTGATGCGTACGAGCATGATGTGCGGTTTTCCTGCGTGTGCCTCGATGGATTTGATCATAACAGAGTTTTCTATTAATGAAAAGTCGATAGATGAACTCAAATCATGGTATACCTTTTTGCAGCAAGAGTGTCAGATACCAATTATTGTGTTAAATCTCTGGAGTTGGCTTGAAGGCGGGCCAATTGACATCTTCGCTACACAGTCAGATTATGAAGCCCCTGCTGTGAAAGCCATGGAAAGTCAAGCATCATTCCAGGTGCTGCAGAGTCCGATTTTAGTTGATTTTCGCGCTCCGAGCATGCGTTTTTGGCCCCATACGTTCCCTTTCACCCCTTCGGCGCTCTTTAACAAAACAGAGGAGCCTGTGCCCGACGAGTGCGGACCGCATCTTACTCCTGCCTGTTCAATGCAGTATGCAAATACATTACAGCACGGAAACACCGCTTTTGATGATCTGGTTGCTGCCTCACTCACTTATGCAGTACGTGCACTGTGGACATCAGGTCTCTTTCCACGAAAATTCTTGAACGAGACGCAAGAACAAGGAAATCAAGGAAATTCCAGTAAGCAATTATGTTTCGGTACTTGGGGACTGAACTTGGTTCTACTACCTCCAGATGCCCGCACGTATCTCAAACAAATTATTGACGTTGTTCACCCTACTTCAGGCTGGCATTTCGGAGAACCATTTGCTAAAAATAAAGGGAAAGTATCCTTATTTACGAACTCGTCAGAGCTCGCACAGGAGCTAGTGATCGAAATACCACCTTCTGTAACGAACGTTAGCTTGTGGTTTGTCGGACACTCCACGCCAGATGAAGTCGTTCGCTTCGAGGTCCGAAAAGCAAACGGACACGACGTAGTCTCGTTCAATATATCCACGAGCATTCAAGGCGTGCCAGGGCTTCGCATACCTGAAAAGGCCGATTTCAGCTTCGACACAGAATTGTCCGCGGAGGGGGGGAGGTTGCTCTTCATAAAACCCATGGAATTTGCTTCCCCAAAGGCAGTTTTAGAGATAATCAGAGTGTTAATGTCTTCGCATGTCTAAGACGAAGTCCAATGAGTTACCATACGCCTCGTGTGAAAACAATGTCTGCACGATTCGTAACAGCGTTAACGACACGCTCGCGACAAGAAGAGGCAGGTTTTGTGAATCACAACAGTGATCGCCAAGTGTCTCACGGTGTCGAGTACACCAACGGTGATGATGAATCGCATATCGTCGCAGTGTCACCAAGCGAACACTCAATAAGTCAGTGACCAGTCCGCTTGATCTGATCCGTGTTTGACGCGCTGCGACGACGCAGGCGGGCGACGCGCGCACGACTTCCTACCCCGGGCAGCACGTTTTTTTTCGCGCGCTCACCCTGAATTAAAATATGTTGGCTTTTTATAAAACCCCGCGGAGCCTTGCTGTAGGTGCTTGTAGGCTGAGCTCGAATCAGTTGACGATTTAACGCAGTTTCAGCACGATTCCCCAGCCTTGAAAGGACTAACGAGCTGCAACAACTCCTCAGACCCAGGACGCGTATCGCGTCGGTGTTCGCTCGCGTACTGGTGCTCCCCGCGCTCGACCAATTAGCAGTAACGATGTCACAGCGGTGGACGGTGCTCGTCGTTGCTTTCGCGCGCGAGACTTGAAGTCAAAAGAGTTGACTGATTTAAACTTGCGGAAGTAGCACAGACGTTGCGCACACGTGAACGAGGGGAGTTCTGTCTACGTGCGATATGAAGGATTCAAAGCGTCGCGCTACTGTGTTAAGAAGTCTCCATCGTCACGACGCGCGTAGGACGCTCGTGTACGTACTTGTAGCGCTCACCTCAGCTCCTCTTCTGCTTCAAGCATCACGGCGAAGTTTACAAAGTCACTGGGACGACTCACAATTGCCGGTGTTTACGAAGATGACAAGAAATGGTACAAAGATAACATCTTTTGATTTGCCTCGCACATTACACACCCTGACGTTACCGAACGATTCATCGTTCGCGTTAAACATCACCACGCGACTCAACCCGACGTGGACGTTGAAGACGTACGACGCGTACGGCGGAGCCGAGTATATGGAAACGAACTGCAAAAAGTATTCACACGCGTACAGAGCACTAAAACCGCTCGCGTTCAAAGCTGATTTATTGCGGTACTGCATTCTGTACACCGAAGGCGGCGCTTGGATGGACGACGACATTTTACTGGTGAAGTCTCTCGACGAATTGACAAACGATATGCGCCACGACGCGTTGTTCGTGTACGACAGACGCGTGTACAAACTCGCGGGCGGGCCGAAACAGGTGTGGAACGCATTCATGGTGGCGGTTCCCGGGTTGGATGTTTTCGCACGCGCGATGGAGAAGATCGCGGCGAACGTCGCCGACCGACGACACTTTTACCATTCGTTGTACTACACCGGGCCCGCGTTGCTCTACGAAAGCATCGCGGATGGAGATTCGATCGAGTTTCGTTGGCGCGTGCAACATAGAAGCGCGTTGAGCGCGGCGAGTCGACGCGTCGCGGACGTGCGCACGGACGAGGAGGTGTTGTTGCACTTTAAGTTGCCTCGAGCGACGAAGCACTACAGCGAAATGTCGCGGGGAGGGGACATTTACGCGTCGACGACGCGCGTGCGATAGAATTATAGTTCGAAGTAGCGCTAGAGATGAAAACTTCGGCTTAGTCTTGTGATGAGAAACCTAGATGTGACTAGAGTCGTCGAATAACTCTCGAGTGTTCACCAGCCTACACCTTCCTCGTGCGCGCCCAAGGAACGAATACGCCACACTTTGTCGCGCGTGCGGGTGCGCGCGCTGTCGAGCGAAATTGAAAATGAAAACGTGTACGAATACGATCGACGACAGCGCACCGCTTCGAACGATGTAATCGTCGCGAGTGATTGAATGAAGTCGTCGCGAACGGAACGACGAC
>JACLAB010016584.1_pt1 | contig 13447 bp, 10 predicted proteins | sample 8027921 | NCBI WGS metagenome assembly JACLAB01 (sample SAMN15725117, study PRJNA655200) | protist metagenome | isolation source: fluorescence activated cell sorting (FACS) single amplified genomes of... | place: USA: West Boothbay Harbor, Gulf of Maine | collected 2000-07-19
AATTGATTTATCTGACTGCCAATTAGAGGAAATAACTTTTTGGTTATAAGAAATCTTATCTCTAAGGTTGAAGTCATCGACTGTCTCATTAAGATAATTGAGTATGGATGGACCATCGGCTATTGATCTTTTGTGTATCCAAGGTTTAAATCTAAATCCAAGCGTATGCATGTCAGAATCAGAGCGAACACCAGGATATTTAAATAGGTCCCAAGTTCCACCCAATGCTTCTCTGCCTTCAAGAATAGCAAATGATTTATCCGGGCAACTTTTTTGTAAGTTATACCCTGCTGCTATGCCTGATATACCAGCGCCAACAATAATAATATCCTTATGCATATAGCCTACTTCCCAGCTCTCGCAGCATCTCTGGTTGCTTTAAATTCATTTCCTTCATACCAATTGGGCCAATTCGAGCTGTTCGCTAACTCATTGCTAATATTAAAAATTACATCTATTGATTGGTTTAAGCCCTCAAGATTCCAAGCTGGATCATACTCATCAGCCACACCATGGTAAGCCCCTAGGCGATAAGATTCTTCAAACTCAAAACCAGCCTCTTTTCCTCCGTCGACAAAGTCAAAGCCACCATCCGCATACAGCATAGGCACGCCTCTTTTCGCTAAGCTGATGTGATCGGAGCGATAAAAATATCCTTTTTCAGGGTTTGGGTCAGGGTTAATGTATCGTCCATTTTTTCCAAGCTCTGCTTCAAGCAAATCCTCAAGCTCGGATGCTCCGTAGCCGACGACAACCATATCATTAGTTAATCCTGTTGGAAGAATGCCATCAAAATTAAATCCTCCTACAACTTGGGATAGATCAATTGGTGGATATTTTGCAAAATACTCAGAACCAAGAAGCCCAGACTCCTCAAGCGTTACCGTTAAAAAAATAATAGACCTTTCTGTTTCAATGTCTGAGTACCTTTTAGCAAACTCAAGGATTGAAGCAACGCCCGTGGCATTATCAACAGCACCATTAATAATAGAGTCTTCACCAGGCTTAGTATTATCTAGCACACCAAGATGATCCCAATGCGCCATAAAAAGAACATATTCGTCTGGATTAACAGTTCCTTTCTTCATTGCAGCGATATTGTGAGACTGCAGGTATCTAACTTCATTGAACATTTCGCTGCTCAAGGTTAATCCGCGAAGAGGAAATGCAGAGAATGATTTTTCTAAGGCGATCTCTTTAAGTGCCTCATAGTTAAAACCTGTGTACCCAAGAACATCATTAAGCGTGTCATGTCTTATCCAGCCTTCTAACGTAACTCTATCTGCGCCTAGATCATCGCGCTGCAGATCTAACTGAGGGCCTTGCCAACTATTCTCAACAACACTCCATGGATAGGCCGCGGGCGCTTCTTCATGAACTATGATTGCAGCTGCTGCACCTTGCTTGGCCGCTTCTTCAAATTTATAGGTCCATCGCCCGTAGTAAGTCATTGATTTACCATTGAATAGTCTAAGTTTACCGGTTGCAAATCCAGGGTCATTAACCAATATAACAACAGTTTTACCCTTCACATCGATCCCTTCGTAGTCATTCCAGTTGTATTCAGGAGCAACAATTCCATAACCCACAAAAACCAATTCACTGTCTCTAATTTTTCGATAGTCTCTGGCTTGCTTAGTCCAGAAAACTACTTCTTCGCCGGTCTTCATTTTTCGATCGTTGCCTCTAAAAGACAGCGTTAGGTAAGAAGAATCTTTTAAAGTTATTTCAGAGGTAGGCACATCCAAGAAATAATTTCCGTTAATTGGGTCAAGATCGAGATCTTGAAAAGTTTGCGAGATAAAATTTTTGGTTAATTGGCCACCAGGAGTTCCAGGCGCCCTGCCTTCAAATTCATCCGAAGCTAGAGTTGATATCCAGTACCTCAATCGCCCATCGGTTGTATCGCTTAATGGTTCAGAGCATCCTGTAATTAGAATAGAGGATCCCAGCAACAAAATAGCTAAATGCAGTTTGATTGATTTAAAAGGTTGTATATCTATTTTCATGATCTTCTATATATTATTTTAACTAAAGTATAAAATATATTTTCAAATTATTGGGGCACTAATTCATGAATAAATTATTTCAAGCATCTGTTATTAACATACTATTTATCATCTCTATTCAAGCATCTTCGCTTGCAGATTTACCTGAGATTAAATATGAGACTTTTACGCTAGATAATGGTCTAACGGTTATCGTTCATGAGGACAAGAAAGTTCCCATGGTTGCTGTTAATGCCTGGTATCACGTTGGCTCTAAAAATGAAAAGCTTGGAAAGACTGGGTTTGCTCATTTATTTGAGCATCTTATGTTCAACGGCACTGAAAACTACAACAATGAATATTTTGAACCCTTTGAAAAAATAGGTTCGACTGATCAAAACGGAACAACCAACTCCGATAGAACTAATTACTTTCAAAACGTACCTACCAATGCTCTCGATCTAGCTTTGTGGATGGAATCTGATCGCATGGGTCACTTGCTTGGTGTGGTAGATCAGGAAAAGCTTGATGAGCAACGGGGTGTTGTGCAAAACGAAAAGCGCCAAGGCGAAAATCAGCCCTACGGAAAAGCATTCACAAGAATCAGTGAATCTGCTTTCCCGAATGGCCATCCTTACTCATGGTCAACCATTGGCTCAATGGATGATTTAGACGCAGCTTCACTTGAAGATGTTCAAGACTGGTTCAAAACTTACTATGGGCCTAACAATGCAGTTTTAGCATTGGCAGGTGATATCGATCTTGAGACAGCCAAACTTAAAGTGGCTAAGTATTTTGGAGACATTGCATCCGGCCCTCCGCTGGTAAAACCAGAAAAATGGATTGCCAAACGCTCAGAAGAAAAAAGAGAGGTCATGTTTGATGATGTGCCGCAAGCTAGAATTTACAAGATATGGAATGTCCCAGAAAGAGACACAGAAGCAGCGGCTCATTTTGATCTTGCTTCAAGTGTATTGGTGGGTGGTAAAAACTCTCCTCTTTACAAAGAACTAGTTTACGAACAACAAATAGCAACAAGCGTTTCATCATTTTATTACGATCGTGAAATAGCAGGAATGTTTTTTATTGTTGCTGATGTTGTGGCCGGAGTTGATCCTGCAACAGTAGAAACAGCTATGGACGATGTAATGGCTGAATTTACTAAAAGAGGTCCTAACCCCAAACTATTAAAAGCTGAGAAAACAAAAATACTTGCAGGCTTTATCAGAGGAATTCAAAGAATCGGGGGATTTGGTGGCAAGTCAGATTTACTCGCAACTTGCCAAACATATACCGGTGACCCAGGGTGCTATCAAAAAAATCTGGCATATTTAGATGCTGTAACCCCATCAAAAATGAAAGCTACTTTTGCAAAGTGGATAGATGACACTCCTTATGTCCTAACCATTCTTCCAACCGATAAATACAGCGTTGGTGAAACAGATCTTGATAGATCTTCGGGCGTCCCCTACCCAACAGAAAAAGTAGAATTTCAATTTCCAACATTACAAACTGCAACCCTATCCAATGGAGCTAAAGTTGTTTTGGCCCAACGCACAGGCGTTCCTTTGGTTGAAATGAATTTTCAATTTAACTTTGGTTACGCTCAAGAAAATAACGACGAGCTAGGCTATACGAATTTTATGATGAGCATGTTGAATGAAGGAACCAAGAAATATTCATCCCTAGAATTTGATGAAGTGCTTGATTCTCTGGGCTCAAATCTTGGATTCGGTTCCGGCCTAGATACATCTGTTGCGACCTTGTCTTCTTTAAAAGCCAACCTATCTCAAACCTTAGATTTAGCCAAAGAAGCATTAATCAATCCTACGTTTCCAGAAAAAGAAATTGAGCGCATTAAAAAAGAAACATTGGCTGGAATTATTCAAGAGGAAAATAGACCAGCATCTATAGCTTACAGAAACATTGGCAAGCTCTTGTATGGTGAGGAACATCCTTACGGTAAGCCATTAACTGGCAGCGGAATCTCTGAGACTATTTCATCTATTACTCGAGCAAATATTATCGACGTCCACAGCAGAGCTATTAATTCTGCCCATCTTACTTTTGCTGTAGCAGGAGATATTGAGATGCAGGAGCTCGTTAATCTGCTTGAAAGTAAATTTGGTGATTGGTCTGCAAACTCAGATTCAGATCTCAAAGCTTTAACAACAGTTGAATTGCCAGATAATAGAACCATTTATTTGATTGATAAGCCAAATGCTCAACAATCCTATATCGTGGCTGGTCAATTATTGCCTCCCTCAGCTACGGATGAAGAGATTGAGATCGATTACATGAATTATGCTATTGGCGGAAGTTTTACTGCCAGGCTAAACATGAACCTTAGAGAAGACAAGAGTTGGTCTTATGGAGTAAGAACAAGGCTGGGAGATGCAAAAGGACAAAGAGCTATGTTGGTCACAGCACCTGTTCAGACCGATAAGACATCTGAATCAATGGCTGAAATTGTTACAGAATATGCAGACTACCTCTCAACCAAGCCGATCACACAAGATGAGCTTGCTAAGGGCAAGGCATCAAAAACCCTCAGACTGCCCGGGCAATTTGAAACCTTAGGAGCTTTAAAAGGTGGAGTATCTGGAATTGTTACCTACAATCGTGATCTTGATTACTTGGATCAATTGCCTGCATTGCTAGATGAGCCTTCGCTCACTCAAGTGCAAGCAAAAGCTCAGAAATATATTAAACCCAATCAATGGACTTGGTTAATAGTTGGCGATCTATCTAAGATAGAAGAGCCAATTAGAGCTCTAGACCTTGGCGAAGTTAAGGTGATCAAATAATGAGTAGCCCACTCTCAATTAGCAAAGAAATTGCTAACTCTACGTTTAATAAAAGGCAGCATCCTGCGGTTCATGATTTTAAAACAACCATTAATTTAACAGATCTAGATCTATTTACCAAAGGTCAGCCGATTAAGGAATTTAAAGAAATGAGAGATCAGGCTCCGGTCTTTTGGCATCCTCCGATGATTGGAGATGTTGAGCCTGGATTTTGGTCGCTAACAAACCATGCCGATATTCTCAAAGTATCATCTGATCCTTCAACCTTCTCATCACAAATGGGGACAGGGACCATGATGACTCTTGGCAGAGAAGATAGACGTCATCCAAAATTATGGCGATCAGCAATTGATCACATGCTCAATCTTGATGGGGCTCTTCACATCAATCTTCGACGCGAGCACATGCCGTTTTTTAAACCAGACTATGTGTCTAATTTAAGAGTGAAAGTCAGCGCTAAGATTACAGCCCTTTTAGATACCATTGAGCCAAAAGGAGAATGTAATTTTGTGCATGACTTTGCTCAGCAACTCCCTATCTACACCCTTTCAGAAATATTAGGAATTCCAGAAGCCGATAGACAAAAATTGGTTACCTGGATGGAGTTCTTGGAGCTTGCTCAATACATTCAAGTAGATCAAATGAAAAAGGAATTGGATGCAGAGCACACCAAGGAACCTGTTAATACTGAGATGATCGATATGTTCAACAACATGATCGATGAAATGTTTGAGTACGGCAGAGATATCCTCAACAGCAAGCGTAAGAATCCTCAAGATGATTTGCTATCAGCCATAGCTAACGCCGAAATTGAGGGGCAGCAACTAAGCCAAGAATTTTTAGATGGCTCTTGGTTACTAATTATCTTTGCGGGCAATGACACAACCAGGAACACTTTAAGTGGCGCGATTAAACTGCTGACTGAAAATCCAGATCAACGTCAAAAATTAATCGATAACCCGGAACTCATGCCGAACTTTGTTCAAGAATGTATCCGAATGATTTCCCCTGTTATGCACATGCGAAGAACCACAACTTGTGAAACGCAAGTCGGCGATCAGCTCATGGGACCAGGAGAAAAAATTGTGATGTGGTACGGAGCTGCAAATCGTGATCCAGCAGTTTTTACTAATCCAGATAAGTTTGATATTGAAAGAGAGAATGCTGAAAAGCATTTAGCTTTTGGCATTGGTCGTCATACTTGTGTTGGTAAACCTGTCGCGCTTATGCAGTTAGCAGAATCTTACACACAAATACTTCAACGTTTTCCTGATATTCATATGAACGGTGAATGGAAAGTTGCACCGAATAATTTTGTGCATGCGATCCAAGAGATGCCTGTTAAGCTTTAATCGGACTGGGCGGCTTCTAACTTTTCATTTGCAATTAGCCAAACCTTCTCTACCTCTTCTATCTGAGATTTGAGTTCGGTTTGATTTCTAATGAGATCATGAAGATCGTCTTGGAAATTACCGTCGTAAGTATCGGGTGATTGCAATACAGCCTCAACTTCTCTAATTTTCTCTTGGAGACGTTTTAATCTTTTTTCAGCGCCCATAATCTCAGCTTTAATTTGACGCAACAGTTTTTGATCTGCTTTTTTATTAGCCCCAGGAGTCTTAGCCTTGCCTGCTGATTTTTTGGGATGGGATTTGCTTAGGTTAGCTAGAATTCTTGTGCTGTAGTCTTGGAGGTCGCCAGCATATTCTTGAACTTCTCCATCGTCGATTAACAAAAATTGATCTACATTATTGGCAAGCAGATGTCTGTCATGAGAAATTAATAAGATAGCCCCTCCAAAAGATTGCAGCGCCATGGTTAGTGCTTGACGCATCTCCATGTCCAAGTGATTGGTTGGTTCATCTAAAAGTAAAAGATTGGGTTTTTGATAAGCAATCATTGCCAGTGCTAGCCTGGCTTTCTCTCCACCAGAAAATAATTCTATGGAGTCTTTAACTTTATCGTTTTTAAAATCAAAGCCACCCAAGTATGTTCGAACCTGTTGTTCGGTTTTTTGCGTGTCCATCTGATGAATGCATTCATAGGCTGTTTTAGTTAAATCTAAGTCGTCTACTTGGTGTTGAGAGAAATAACCTACTTTTAAATTGCTGCCTTCAAATCTATCTCCGTCAAGCAGTGAGATGGCCCCTACTAGACTTTTAATTAAGGTAGATTTACCAGCACCATTGGGTCCAAGAAGGCCTATTCGATCACCTGGATGCAAACTGATGTTCACGCTTGAAAGAACTTTCTCAGAATAACCTAAATTAGCTCTATCCAAGGTAAGCAAGGGATCAGAAATCTTTTCAGATTGAGGAATAGAGAAATGGAACGGAGAATCCACATGTGCAGGAGCAATGACTTCCATGCGCTCCAATGCCTTAACTCTACTTTGAGCTTGCTTAGCTTTGGTGGCCTTAGCTTTAAAGCGTCTAACAAAATCTTGCATGTGCTCAATTTGACGTTGTTGTTTTTTATAACTGGCCGCTACCTCGGCAAGCCTTAAAGCTTTGACTTCTTCAAATTGAGAGTAATTGCCTGTGTAGAGCTCAATGGACTGTTTGCTGATATGCGCAATGGTATTCACGCATTCATCTAAAAATTCTCTGTCATGCGAAATAAGCAGCAAAGCACCCTTAAAAGACCTAATCCAATCTGAAAGCCAAACAATGGCGTCAAGGTCCAAATGGTTGGTTGGCTCATCAAGCAACAGTAAGTCCGAAGGTTGCATCAGAGTTCTGGCTAGGTTTAATCTAACCCTCCAGCCGCCTGAAAAATCTTTAACAGTTTTATCCAAGTCGTCTTGAGTGAATCCCAAGCCAACCATGAGTTGCTCAGCTTTTGATAAAGCAGAGTGACCATCCAGAGAATTAAAAATCTCATGTAACTCACCCAACTTATCAAATTGCTCGTTGGCTTCAGCCGATTTTATTTGTTGCTGAATTTTTATGAGTTGTTTGTCTCCCTCTAGGACGTATTCGACCGCTCTTTGATCTGTGCCAACAACTTCTTGGGCTAAATATGAAATTCTTAAATCTTGGGGATAGTCCAGGTACCCATCTTCTACATCTAGTTCACCTGTAATCATTTTAAAAAGACTCGTCTTCCCTGCCCCGTTGGCTCCAATCAAGCCAACCTTTTTGTCTCTGTGAATCACAAAAGAAACATCTTCAAATAAAAGATTTGGGCCTCTGCGAAGAGCTAGGTTATTAAATGAAAGCATTGTTGGTGTCTTTAAAAAACGCTAGTGTATCAAAAACAAAGAAGCTTTCCTTGTTCTGTCATTGATATAAAATGATTGCATGAAAAACTCGATATGGTTTAAGCCGCTTTCAATTGAAGATTTAAAAGATTCTGCTGTGAATATGGATAAAAATCTCGGCATTGAATTTACCGAAATTGGGGATGACTACATTATTGCCAGGATGCCAGTCATAGAAAGAACCAAACAACCTTATGGAATTCTTCATGGTGGTGCATCTTGTGTGCTTGCTGAAAGTATAGGAAGCACTGCTGCTGCTCTTTCCATGGATGGCGAAAAGAAGTATCCAGTAGGCATCGAAATCAATGCAAATCACCTCTCTTCTCCAACCGATGGTTTTGTCTATGCTAAAGCGATGCCTGTTCATATTGGTGGCTCAACTTCAGTATGGAACATCGATATTACAGACGATGCCGGCAAAAGAGTCTGTTACTCAAGGTTTACAGCTATGCACAAGAGCTACCCTGCCTAATTGTTAAATGGATTATGTACCCTATGCCGTTCCGTTTTTTTTAATCGCCATATTAATTGAACTGGCATACGGTATCGTAAAAAAGAACAACACCTATCGACTCAATGATGCGATTAGCAGTCTTTTTATGGGCACCTTAAGGACCGCAAACAAGCTAATCATTATCAGCCTTGGCGGTTATGTCTTTTATCTCATTGAAACAAACAACAGCTTATGGCGAATGGATGCGAGCTCACCGCTGGTATGGATATTTGCGTTTGTGGTTTATGACCTTGTTTATTACTGGTTTCACAGAATCAGTCATGAAAGACAAATATTTTGGGCCTCTCACGTGGCTCATCATCAAAGCGAAGATTACAACTTAAGCACTGCCTTAAGGCAAACAGGAACTGGAGCCTTGGTGACTTGGGTCTTCTATATCCCAGTGTTTTTGATTGGCGTGCCCTCTTATGTCTTTGTCAGCGTTGCCTCGGTTAATCTTATTTATCAATTCTGGGTCCACAGCGAACACATTCCTAAACTCGGCTGGTATGAAAAGTTTTTTGTTACGGCTTCAAATCATCGCGTTCACCATGCGCAAAATGAAAGCTACATTGATAAGAACTATGGCGGGGTATTTATTGTCTGGGATCGAATCTTTGGCACCTACAAAGAAGAAGACGATGCAGTCACACCGATCTACGGTATCAGAGGCAAAATTGATACCTTTAATCCAATTTGGGCGAACCTCCATATCTATGTGAAGATGTTTAAAGATATCTGGTATGCGCAAAGCTGGAAAGAAAAGTTCTTTGTGCCCTTTGCAAAAACAGGTTGGCAACCTTCATCTCTTTCAGTGGCATCAGAAAAAGATGAATTTAATGCAGCAACATTTAAAAAATACAATCCTCAGGTCCCAACCAAAATTAAGTTCTATGCCTTCTTTCAGTTGCTCGCATTGAGCTATGTTGGATTCACTATATTGGAAAGTGGTGAATTGAATTATCAACAACTTTTTGTGACCGTTTCCATGATGGCATTCACCATGTATTGCACTTCGCTGTGGCTTGATGGAAAGAAAGGTTTTGTAATGGATGCAACGCGACTTGCCTTATTTCTGATGGTTGGTTTCTATGCGTATCTTGAAATTAGCCTGGCTCAGATTGCGACAAGCTTGATGATTTATTCGGTGATTAATATATTGATCCTACCTTGGATCAACAGGCCTCAAGCGATACCTGAGGCCTGAAGAAAAACTAACTAGTCTTCAAAGTCGCTTGCTTGAGTGACTGTCACATCACCAAAACTAGCTGCTGAAAAATGCATTGTTTTAGCAACCCATTTTCCATCTTCGTTAATCCAGTTCATGGATGCTCGTGTTCTGTAGTCTCTAGTTACGCTAGGAGTCTCAATCACACCTTCGTAATAAAATCTTACGTGCACGACGTCATCGGATAGTTGAGTGAAATCTGGGTGATAAGTCGTTAAAGCTCCGCCCAAAGTACTTGCTTTCCAATCTGCTTCTGATTGCTTGTTTAAAGGCTTATGGAAACTTCCATCAGAGTTAGTGTTCATAGTTCCTGATGCACTTTCTAGCGCTACAACAGTTTTGTAGTCCTGCTTTTGACGTGCTTGAAAATATTCAGTAAAAGCTTTTGCAACTGCTGCTTCGGCTTTTGAAGGCGCTGCGTCAACTTGCACTGCAAATATGACCAGCAGACTAAATAACATTGATAAATTCTTCATCTATTTCTCCTTAAGTTAAAGAAATAATATTAACACTGTATGTTTAAATAAAAACTATATTAATTTTATCTTTAGGATTTATGCAATCGCCTGGAAGAAGTTTTCCCTTAACTCTTTTACATTTGTGGATTTGCCCCAGTCTATGAATGCAATCTTATCTATAATTTGTATTAACTCATTGTCTGTCTCTATCTAATGTTTTAGGTGAAATTGATTTGGAGTTATGAAATTTTAACCAGTCTTCTATAGCCGCATTTAGCTCAAGTTTCGTAAAAGAGGTTTTTGCAAAAACATTAAAAAACCAAAAATACATAGTCGCATGATCTGGATTAGTGCAAAGTTTCCAATGCAAAAGCCATAAAGTATTAATATCCTCAAGGTATGGATCTTTTCCTTCATCTGGATCAAATAAATATGAAGCCAAGTTTGTAAAGTTCGAGGGATTCTGTTTTTCCACCAACTGGTATGCAAGCAACCAATATCTCATTGATAGCATCATATTTTTACCGACGCCCAGAACGTTCAGGGCATCAGGAGAGGTAAAAATTTCTTTATTCTCTTTTAGGGCGCTTAAGCCCTTGTAAATCCAGTTATACCTTAGAGAAAAGGTTTCATTGCGACCAAAAGCAACTAATGAACTATTAAAAATCATAGACCTAATCTTAGTATTCTTGACTGCAATAAATCTTTAATTTGGACGAGTGTTTTTTGGGAGTTTAGAACTCTATAGAAGCAGTGGATACCTAATTGATTACAATTAGTTAATGTCTAGCGCGTATTCTCTAAGAATTTTTAAAGGGACTAATTCTAGGGTTTTTTCATGTGTTTTAGTTAGATATATCTTAGGAGCACAATTGGCTTCATAGGCCTCTACCCACCTTGAGGCACATAAACACCAATCATCTCCGTCCTTTAGGCCTGGAAAACCGTATTCAGGCATAGGGGTTGATAGATCATTGCCTTGAGCTTTAGAGAAAGCCAAGAACTCATCGGTCATATGAGCGCAGACAGTGTGCATGCCATGATCTTGGTCCATGGTTTCGCATGAGCCAGAGCGAGTGAACCCAGTCATAGGCTCTTCGCAACAAATGGGTAATACTTCGCCAAATACATTTAATTGATCCATGAAGTAATTATAAGACTTTTTTTCATCGTGCGAGTATGTCCTGGCTTGCCCAAAGTAGAACATTTAGCACGTGCTGATCTTTGTCAGAATGCTAGACCTCTGATTGAGAAGACAGTTGAGTTATAGGCTTCACTATTTCAGTTGGCAGGTTTAATCGAACGCGACCCCAAGGCGAACCATAATGGATGCGACCACGCTCATCCAATATTGTTCCGGAGAAAAAAGGATTGTAACGTTGATTGCCGATCTGACTATGGAATGCACTGTTGCCAGATTGCCAGTCCAGGGCCTCAAGCGTCCATTGGTTCTTGCGAGCTCCGATAAGATAAACCTTGCCACTTTGATGACTTACAATTGGCACGCAACTTGGAGAGCTAACAGAGCGATTAACCCAAGCCTGCTTAAACATGCGGGAGCGAGGATCCCATGAAAATTTTTGCACTCCAAAAGGTTGATGTTGTGGAGAACTGCCTAGGTAACTAATCAACAATGTCTTGGCGCGAGTGGGCAGCCACCAGGGTATATTTCTCGGCTCATTATTAACAACCAAAGCGCCATAACCAGCAACAATAACCGATTGCTCAGATTGAATGTTTGTGAGGTTTGGATTGCCCATGTTTGCAGGCTGTGACCCTGCAACTCTTCTAGGTAGCTCCGGCAGTCCTGTCCAGTCACTTGGAATCTCATTGCGCCAAAAAAGCACCACATTCATTAAGTCTTCTCCATCGGTAATCACAACAAACTGATCCTCTGGACCAAAACCCATTAAGCTTGGGGTGGCACCACTTCCATGACCCCAAGAATTTGAATAAGGAACGGTCCAGGCTCCTGCCTTTGCATCCTTGGTAAAACCAGCTCCCGTCCAAATCACTTTGTGCATGTGATCTTGAGACACCGCATATATGCCGCCGTCTTTATCAATGGCAATGCTGTTTCGAACCCACCCAAAACCAGTGGGTCTGGTGGCTTTATCTTCGGCGCCATCGCTTTCTTCTAACCTAACAACAAAGGAATCTTTAAAGTCTCTGGAAATAGCAATCAGGTAACCATGTTCAGTGGGAACCAGGAGCCAACCATCGTAAGTAATGTTCATGCCAACGGTGTATCCCGTTACCTCAGATGGCAGGGAAAATGAACGCAAGGCGATAATTTCAGAATTTGGGTCTGTTGGGTCTTGATCGCCATATGCAGTAATCGTGCCATTTTTATCCGCAATGAAATAAGTATTATTCTTATCTAGCACGGTGTATACGCCTGCCAACTCTTTTAACTTGGTGGCCTCACGGAATGCTCTCCATGTCGGTCTCAGACCCTGATTTTCTTGATTGAAGTAGGCTATAGCAGCGTCAGCATCAGCTTCGCTCCAACGCTTAATGCCATCAAACCAATGAGTCGATAAAATCTCAAAGGTTTCGAAATCAATTTTAACTATTCTATCCAAGCCATTGACCCAAAAAACCCTTCGGCCATCGGGATATTGCCCAGATGTATAGGCGCCAAATTGCGCAGGGCCTGAAGGTGCATATTCAATTAACTCAGGAGGCACAACAGCTCCTGGATTTTTTGGTCCCGGAGTCAACAAAGCATCCTGTTGAGCAGGATCGCCATGACCCATAGGGTAAATGGATTTTGCTAAAAAGGAATTGATAGGAGGAAACTCTACTGCCCTTAGCTCTAATGAGAAAACACTAAGGATCAAGCAGCTTTTTAATAAGAGAAGTGCTTTTGTGCGTTTGATCATCAAAGCCTAAGTTATAAAATATCTTTGGATAATACAAGAATTTCGCCAGGCCTGGGTGAGCGAAAAAAATCTGGGCTTAAACCTTTGGCTTTTAATTCGGCTGCAAGCCTTTGTGGTGGTTCTGCTACCGGCTCATCTGTCAGGGTAAAAGTACCCCAATGCATACCAAATGAATGAGGAGTCTTTAGATCTAATGCTATCTGAACAGCCTCCTCAGGATTCACGTGAGAGTCTTTCATGAACCATCTTGGATCATAAGCTCCAATGGGAATAAACGAGTAGTCTGGAGCTCCAAGCCTCTGATATGTGGTATTAAAATCGTTCGA
>JACLAB010010220.1_pt1 | contig 13438 bp, 13 predicted proteins | sample 8027921 | NCBI WGS metagenome assembly JACLAB01 (sample SAMN15725117, study PRJNA655200) | protist metagenome | isolation source: fluorescence activated cell sorting (FACS) single amplified genomes of... | place: USA: West Boothbay Harbor, Gulf of Maine | collected 2000-07-19
AGAGTAATATAATATTTTAACAGACGGAGGAAACAGAGAAACATGGGGATATGCGAGATAATAAGCAAGAAGAGTACATAAGGTAGCAGCGAGATGGAGAAAAACGTAGGTCATAAATCGTAGAATCAAAAAATAAACGAAACTTAGATACGTACGGAAATAGTAGGTGCAGTCCGCACAATACGGGGTGCCACGCGGAGCGTGGCTAGTTGTGACAAAAAAGCTAAAAAAGCACTTTCTGAACTGTCATTTGTGGAGACTCCTCGCTCGCGCCAAATCTTCTCTCGAAAAATAACCAAAACTGTTGCTGGTACCATAAAAGCCAATAACAATGGCGACAACACTCCTTTCAATCGCTACTATCACGGCGGCGGCCGTAATTATTACTTCACTACTGCTGAGTAAAGCTATCAAAGTCATACGTTGCATACACACCAGTCGTCGGAAACGGCGGTGCAAAGAAGAACAGAAGAAGGACGATAATAATCGCGGCTCTACAAAAGATGATACACCATTACTACAACCTTGTAGGCGTCCGACATCAACATCATCATCATCATCAATAAAAACGGTCATTTTCTTAGGATCGGGAGGGCACACTACCGAGATGATACAATTAATCCAACAACTCGATACTACAGTATATGCACCAATTATATATATCGTTGGTGAGAGTGATGTTACATCGATACCACGTTTACAGCGTTATATATCTTCAAACTCTCAGTATTGTCGTCGTCGTTGGGAGGGACGATATCCTCAAGACATCAATGATGATAAAAATACAACAACAACAGATGATCTAACAATATTAGCACAGGCACATGTATACACCCTCCCACGAGCACGTGAGGTACATCAATCCTACCTCTCGTCTATATTCACTACATTATATTCCACATATAAAACGTTACAATTGTTATATACAATACGTCCAAATTTGATAATAACGAATGGTCCTGGGACGTGTGTTCCGTTGGTTTATTGTGCATTTGTTTTACGATTGTGGTTTAGTTTGATGAATGATGACACTACTAAACAATCTACACCACCAAGCAACAACAACAAAAGAAGAAGCAACCATTATCATCTACTATACCGAACAATCTTTATAGAATCAATATGTAGAGTAAAAACATTATCATTATCGGGAAAATTGGTATATCCAATTGTAGATTCGTTTATGGTACATTGGCCAAACTTGATGGAACGGTATGGTATGGTGGAGAATTGTGATGTGTTTGTATCACCTACTACAAGCAATGAAGACGACGGCTAAATGGATGGTGACAAAAATAAATGAAGGTTAGGATTATATACATTCAATTTCTGTTATCTTACTGCTGATGAGATTTTTTGACACGTTTCATCGTCGTCATCGAGTTATAAACGAACAAGCTTAATAAACTAATCATACCAAATCCTGCTGATATCCATTTCATTTGATTCGCAATTGATGCCACTTGTATCAAAGTCGAACTAACACGAATGGGAAATTCATTAGTGGCATGGTTGAATATGGTAGTTTCGATAAGATCAAGTATCATTGTAATAAATAATATCCAGGATATGTTGGTTGATTGTGCTGAGCGGCATTGGATGAGGAGTAATGCCCCCCAAAATCTGTATGGATAAAGAGAGAGAGAGAGAGCAGGTGGTAAGACGTCAACAAAGATGAACAAATGTTGTTATCAATACCGCAGCCGCAGACAATCAAAAGTACATAATATTACTATCAATTCAACTCACATCATATACGATGGCATGTATGGAAAGAAATCCCACGAGTTTATTCTTTGATATGCTTTACGTCCGCCTGCTCCCAAATCACTCAAATAACTAAAGAGTCTATCGTCGGTAATTCCAAACCACAAGTCAGGAGGATGCTAACTTCCATCACCGTAGTTATCCGTGAGATATGAAGATCGACGCATCATGATTATCATGGATAATGCCTCCAAGAGGCCTGCTGCGATGAGTAGCGGCTTGGAGTTTGCTACAATCTGTAATAGGTTGGTGATGAACAACATCGTTGAGAGATAGAAGTAGAAGAGATTTGAGATTTTCGAGTAGATCGGTATGGTAGTACCTTTCAACTTTCTTCTTCAACTTTCCCAGAAGAAGCGGGGAAAGCAGCCTACACGCCTTCAAATCGTGGAAGAGAACAATCATACCAACGACGAGCTTCCTCACGGGGAACAAATGACCCCGAAAGAATGCATACCGCTTTGAATAGCCACTCGAATTGTGCTCACCGGGGAAACAGCTGGAAATGACCCCGCAGCAGCAAAACAAGCCTCACAGAATGCATACCGGGGAATAACGCAGCATCTGTTTAGCAGAGTCATTACTTCAAAAGTTCCTCCAAATCGTGGAAGTTGAACAAAAATGCATAGAAAGCATATGGGGAGGCACAAAAAATGCATAGAAAGCATGCGTGGAATCAAGCTGAATTAGCTCAAGCATCAATCATAAAATTATGTACCTACCTGTCACTTCCAACAACACCCCGCTGGATAAGAACATTGAACAATCTACCGACATCGAACATGTGCAAACATCTCAACGAGGAGAACGACGCGACTGGAGTTGTTACTGCATCTGACAGTGTCAACTCTTCTGATTTGGCGGCCACAGCCAATCCTCAAGAGATTCTCGGCACAGGCAACCTCGATGAACAAGAACTTGAGCTGCTCAAGAAACAAGACTTCTTCCTCTATAACTCCATTCCTGTCGTATGGAAAGCCAATGTCATCCACAACAGGGACCCCACCATTCAAGATATCCAGGGGAGTGGTAGTCAGCGTCTGACATCTCGAAGATCATCGGCAACGGGTCGCATGCAGTCAGAAGAGTCCACCAAGGTTGAGAGGAAGACCCGTCTATCCTACGAGTGCCCCATGGAAGTAATCATGGAAGACCTGATGGGTGACTTAGATGATCTCATTGTTGATGGAGAGAAGTTTACTTTTGAACATCTCTTGAAGCTTGAGCTCGCTGATATTTGAGGAGAGAACCTGACCATGAGAGAACCATCAATCTATGATCAATCTCTTCTTGCCGAATAGTTGTAGTTGTTTTCAGTATCTATCTTGTAAAGTAATCAATAATTGCTTCTATCTACTAATTAGTGAAATTGAAGAACTGACCGGAGTTAGGCTGCGGTGCCTGAAATTGAAACTGTCCATCATTCACCGATGGCACAGTAGTCATCATTCCATTGACGTCTCCAACCTCCTCCTCCTCCTCTTGTTCTTCATAGAAATCATCGACAACTTCAGCAGCCATCTCTGCAACATCACTTTCATCCACGTCATTGTCGCAAATGTACCAAAGGGCATCGACCAATCCCACCTCTTCGAATAAGATCTTGATACTCCTCCCAGTAGGGTCTGGCAGTTTCCTCTCACGAAGGATCATATCTACCAACCCCAAACATGGTTCCACAGCATCAGACGACTCTAATGCCGTGAGCATACCTGTTAGTGACTTGGCAACTCGTTCCGGCTCGAGTCGATGATTGAGAAGATCATTGAGTAGTAACAATCTTGTATCATCTTGTAAGTGATTGTTTTGGAACATATTCCAAAGTGCCCAAACTACTTCCCTTTTAAAGTCGTATGTCGACAAGGGACTGATTAGACCTTCAATGAGTGCTGGAAGGAGTGTCTCAACCACAACCGCCGCCACCGCTGAATGTTGTTGTTGCTGTTCTTCTTGATAATGATGATTTTTATTCATTTCACGTGATCCATCTACCAAGAAAATTCCAGCAAGAACGGTAGCACTACATGCAATTGTTGATGCTTCATTCCCCCCTCCAATGGAACCTAATGAAATCAACTCGACTAAACATCTCGTTGTTATTTCAGAGAGTAGAATACCATTGAAATTATCCTTGACTTCACGAGCAGCCATGGCATCATCATATGCAGTATCGATATCAATACTGGTAGAACAATAGTCCAAATAGGCGGCAATGTTTGTGAATGCTCGACAGCATGGTATACTTCCATTTGATAGACTCTGCGACAATTCATCATCATCATCATAAAATGAAGTGTTTTGATGAAAGGGCAGCGTGCTCTGCTGTCTAAATCGCTTCATCGCTGCAACCGTACACGTACAAAGTCGTTTCAACAAGCCTGATACAATCTCAAACCCAAACAACGTAATCGATGTTGATGAAGTATCATCATTACGATTGGTAAGAAAGACAATCAACCAACAAGTTTCAATTGCCACATCAAATGAGGCACGTATACATTCGACAACATTGTTCCTGTTGTTGATATTTGTGTTGATGTTCAAAATGGATTGAATTGATTCAGGTAGTGAAAGCAATACTTCCAAATTGATACCTTGGATGATGTCTTTCATCAAAGATGATGATGATGTTGACGATTCTCCTCCTCCATTATCACCACCGCGAATGACATTGATAAGTGACCATACCGAATTCCGTACCAATTGTAATATTGATATCATCTGTTCTCCAACCAAAATCACTCCAGAAGACGCAGCCATAGCGGTCGTGTTAGCAGTCGTAGCAGACGCAGCAGCAGCAGCAGTAGTAGCATGATTCAACACCCCCAAACCAAATTGAACACAACCAACTAACTTAGAAACCACATTCATTTCTAACAGTGTTGTATGTGCAACGTAGGAGTCTCCTAATAGATTGCCTATAATGGAGATGCATTTTTCGGTGAGTGCGATGCTGCTGCTGTTGTTGTGTAAGTTGATACATGATGCTGATGCTTCTGATGAAGAAGAAGATGGTTGCGATGGCAACTGACGCAATAACGAAAGTAACAAATCTTTGGAGTTGACAATAACATGACACCATGATGTTGGAATCTCCCTTGTTGTAGCTGTTGTTGTAACTGTTGTTGTTGATTCTACCAATTGTATTTGATACTGCAAAGCAGAAGATGAAGGAGGAGGTGGTGGATCAGTAGCTGCCAATTGATTCAACACTATTGCCGCTTTTATTTGAATAATATTACCATCATTGGTATTACTGTGTTCATTGGATGGTAATGATAGGATGTACCCTAACGAACTGGCAAGTAATACTGCCAAGTTATTGCTATTGCTATTGCTGTTGCTGTTGTTGCTATAATCGTTGACAGTGTCTTCAAATTGTGACAGGATGGAATTGGCAGCCATACCAGCCATTGAGGAATCATATTCATATGATGCTCCTTGCTGCTGCTGCTGTTGTTGTTGTCTTGTAGTCCCTGACGATGAAGGATTGATATCATTATCATCTGGTGTTAGCAATATACACAGTTGATCTAATGTTGTTGCCAATTCTGCTTGGTGCTGCTGCAACTGCTGATGCTGATGTTGGTGGTTATTATTCGTCTCTTGCCATCGTTGTAAGCACAATCGAACAACATTACGAGATAGTTGAATAGCCCTTTGAACATTCTGAGCATCTCTACTGTACGGATTATAAACTTCCATGCTCATCTCTGCAACCATGCTACTAGTAATTCCACCACCACTCCCAACAGTACTTCCAACTCCACCACCGACAGTACCGCCACCGCTACTGGCAAAGTTATATAAATGACGCTTACGTGCCACAACTTGACCACGCTTCGCTTTACGTATTGTTTTTGTCATGATTGTTCGTTGATTATGTGAGTGTGAGGAACTCCTTGTTGTTGTTGTTGTTGTTGCACCATTATTATTACTATCACCACCAGCAGCGGCAGTTGGAGTGTTGGTGAATGGAGTTTGCTTTGTTGGAATACGATGATTTTGTTTTGATGACAACATTATTATTTCAAGAGTTAGTAAAATTATAATATATCTTTCATCTCTAACTTGTGGGGAAATTATATATGTTCTCTGGGGATGTGCTCTCAACCCATAGTTTGATTGCCTTCAATACAATTATTTGTTTGCAGTTGTTTGTTGTTTCATGTTTCAGGAGGGAACGAAGTGAAGTGATTGAGGTAGGTTTCAGGAGGTTCAGGAGGTTCAGGAGGTTTCATCAGCCAGTTGTTTCCAAGCGAGCATAGATAGCATGAGCAAGAGTAAGAAATATAAATTTTGTTTGTAGCTTCACCATCAGGAACGACCATACCACAGTGACAGCACCGCTTCCCGTCTGCTCAGCGAAGTTAAGCACTGTCGGGCCAGGTTAGTACTACGGTGGGGGACCACGTTGGAATCCCTGGTGTTGTTCTTTTGTTTTTTCCCTCTCCAGGAGTCACAACTTTCTTTTTCATTAGCAAGAAGCAAGTTGAGGAGTCGCTATTGGTCGAAGTGAGATTTGAGGTACTCATTATCTTTCTATTTTATGTAGTAGGGGTTAATAGTTGACCTCCTGTCTTCAATAGAGGTGGTTGTGAAAGAGTGTTCAATTCGTAATGAAGAAGGCCAGGTAAGAGTATGTATATGTGATGCACCAAGTGCATCTCGGCCCCAAATGCATTTTATACATATATCAACTTGAGAATTCACTATATTATGCCATCAAATACTCTTTGAATCTGGTTAGTACTTGAATGTCATACTTTATCCAACGATCGTCTTCTTCATCATTGTCTGCAACTTCATCATAATTCAGAATGTTGATGCATTGTTCTTCGGTGGTCCCAACACGATACGCCTTTTCAATATAAAAATCTCGATTACGCTTGCAATTCACCTCGCCCAACTTTGATAGTTGTGGATGTCGTTGCTGCTGTTGCTGTTGCTGTTGCTCAACAATCCATTTCTCCAACTGTTCCTCAATCTTCTCAACGCTACCATCCTTTGGCTCAGTAAGATTACACGCTACCTCAAACACATCCCCTCCTAAAGAGGCATCTCTTGGTACGGTAATGTCAACGCTTCAACACTAGGCACACCCATCCCCTTGGTAGAGATGTTACGACCACGTAATGCCTGTGTTAATGTTTTCGCTGTGTTGAAATCGACATTACGTGTGAGACGGATGTTGTAATTCTCTACAAATACTGGTGGTGCACCAATAGTGCAGTCTCCCTTCTCGTAGTGACGTTGTTGTGGCTGCTGCTTCGACATATCCTTGTTGTTGCTGTCAATTTCGTTGCAACCGCTACTATCAAGTGCACCACCAGAGTTGAAGAACGACGTTTTCCTTCGTCTCACAGTCGCGAGTGACGTGTGGTTTGGACATGCCAATCCATAATAATGCATATTGATACTATTCTTGTCTGAAATTACACTGCCTATTTTCCGTGCTGCATTTGCAGCATTCCTTGCTGCATTAGAATTAGTTGTAGTTGAGTCTTCTTCTTTACATGCAATTGGCATGACGGAAACATGATCGACTAAACCCACATACGGATGTCGTGACTCCTTCGGTTTGTCGCCAGTAGTTAGTTTTGTTGCATCATTAGCATCAGCACCATTTTTGTTGCTACTGAGATGATTTGACGGAACTTCAATTTCATTTAATGCATTTTGAATTAGACCTATTGCCACCTCAGCCACACAATCTGACTGTCCTGCCAAGTGGAACGATGAACGGTCGTAGGTATGTCAGCATAAGCGTGAACAATTGCAGCGGTGACACTTCTTTTATTATTATTACTACTACTGTCGATTTGTTGGACTTCTTCTTGCTGTTGCTGTGTGCAATTTTGAAGCCGCAGCTGACGACAGTGATCCTGAGCACGAGCTAGCAAGCTTGGTAACGTAGACGATGCTGTTGCCGCCGATGTGATGTAGATGTTGCAAGCAACTAGTGATGAATTGCACGATTTTTGTAGAATCATGATCATCCGATTACTAAGTACTATCAGCAGAGAAGCAGCCGGCAACACCGGGAAGTTGTTACGGAGAGTACCAAAGCGACTTGCGTTGCGGATTTGTTGCTGTAGGATCTTCAGACACGTGTCTGCACTAGATCACTGAAAGAGGACTCCCATTTATTCGTGTCTTAGGTCTTGGGCAAGAGGCAAGATGGAGCTCTTGCATCAACTCCGGCCACGCGTCTCACAAAATAACAAAGCAACCAACCGTTAACCAATCAGACATAAACTATCAAGGAATAACATCATACCGCTACACAAACACGAAATATGATAGGCAAATCGGCTCTACCTCTACTTTTCATCTCTTACATTTCTGCGGCGACAGCTCTGAGATGCAATGAAACTGATGCTTTAATCCAAGTAACATTTAATATCACGCAAGAACAATGGGATATTGAGGAACTTGGTCCTTCAGGTTTCAGGACGCCTTTCCTACAGATTCCGGGCGATGAGGCGATCTACCGCAGATTCTCTGATCTAACAGATTTCGAGGCCTGCCTCCCTAGAGACGATTGCTCCGAAGTCATCGTAGCCGGGCTACCTACTGATGGATACAGAATATCATTCGACGGAGAGCCTATTGATATAGGCAGTTCCTTTCCATTTGACGGAACAAATCCTATCACATCTACTGAAGTTGGTAATTGCTTCAAGCCTACTTGTACAGACACAGAAGCTTTGGTTGAGGTCCAATTTTGGTCTGGTGGGGATGGTGGCGCTACGTCATATCGTGTCGAAGGAAAAGATGGAGACGTCATTATGGATTTCAACCCTCCTCCTCTTTTCGAAATGTCTCTAAACAGGAATCTGGCGTGTGTCCCAAGGAATTCATGTTACACATTTCTTATTGGCACTCATTTTCAACTCGATCCAAACTCCATCGCTCACTCGTCTTATTCTGTTCTCTTCGATGGAGAACTTGTACGCAAGAGTGATAGCTGGCTATTTGAAGCTCTTCATTTTGGTGACGGCTGTAAGCCGCGATGCAACCAAGACGAGTCGGAGGTCGAATTTTTCATGTTTCAACGTGGACTCAATTGTGGATTTGGTGAAGACCAGCATGAGTTCAAATGGAATCTGAGTTTAGCAGGTGATAATGCTTCGGAATCGATCTCAAGTGGAGTAGTGCCCTGTACAAATGATACTTCTTCTTCACTAGCTCACAAGAGTGTGTGTATTCCCAAGGGGAGCAGCTGCTCAGCATTCCGTATTTCCACACCAAGCTTTCGAACCTCTGCCACCTACTCTCTCGCCATGGATGGCGTTAATTTTCGAAAGTACAGAGGGCAGTTCGAAGAAGTGGGCGAAATCCATACTACCAATATGGGAAGTTGTACAGTCGGCTTGTGTGATGAGCAAACGGAGGACTTATTTGATCTTGAAATGCACACGGCAGCAACATACGAGCAATCGGGTAGGTCTCCTCCTTTTATTGATCACTGGGCAATCGGCTGGGCATTATTTAACCACAGTTCAATCGAGACCCCCTTTCCTCGGTTTGACGGCCTCATATCGTCATGGGAGTACAACAATGTTGCCTATGACCTGGATTCAAGGTACAGGACGATCGAATGTGTACCAAAAGGCAAATGTGATTAAACTTTTGGGGTGGACACCAGAGCAGTGGATGATGGAGCACTGAAAAGCTACACAGTTCGACAGAATGGCGTTATACTTGGTGACAGTCGGGAGGTACCAGGTCAATTTTCGGACTGGATCATGACACCGTTAGGCTTGGGTCAGAACTGCTTTGTAACAGAGAATCACAGCTTATCAAGTGGTGCTATTGTTGGTATTATCATCGCTTGTTGCGTAGTTTTGAGCATTCTAATTGGTTTGATCATGATATGTATGGTTAGGAGTGAGGAACGAAAAAATGAGCCCGACGAGGAGGATCCATTGAACGAGAATCTTTTGACAGGAGAGTCATACATCGTCTATTCTTAAATTAGTTATTTATTCTTCACAATCGAGTCTCGTCTGGGCCCAGATCGTAACTAATGCCAGGAAGAGGAAGTGAAGAGGAATTGATGCTGAGAGGGACGACCTTATTATTTGTCGCAACGCACACATGCTGCCAAGACACCTTCTTGTTCTTGCTTGCCAAGACACCTTCTTGTTAGCTGCGTTCTTTTTGTTACTGTAGAAGCGAAAGAATAATTCACTCTCATAAAATCAAAATATCAACAGTAGCAACTGCAACAAACCAACAAATAGCAAACAATCATAGCGACACATTATACTAACTAAAGCACATAAGAAGAAGTAAAAATTTAACAAATATCAGTATCAAACTCAAACATGGTCAAGTTCATCATTCCATTCTTCGCATTTTTTGCTGGCATCTTTGGAGTCGGCAACGCTCAAACTCACAGAGATGGTACACTCCACTCGGCTGGAACACTTGTGACAGGTGGAGCCACTGCATGTGGGTAGGTGTAGAACGTGGTGAAGGCGAGTGCATGAATAACTGCCCTGTCATTGGTTGGCCTGACAACATAGGCACTACTCAGGACTGTCTCAACTTGGAAGGATGTGACACGGCTGGGTACTTCTCACGTAGTTGTGACTTTGCAAGGGTTGACTGCAGTTCTGCGAATGATGATAATTGGGCAACCACCGTGAAGCAGTGCCAAGCCCTCAATGGATGCAAATTCAACCTTACTCCAGGGAGAAATGAATGTATCCCCGATTGCAGTTCTGCAAATGATGATGATTCGACAACCACTTGGAAGCAGTGCAAAGCCATTGAAGGATGCATTTTCGAGAAATGAATGCATCCCAGATTGGAATGCTGAATCACATTTGTCAGTATTGCGACCGAAGCTGAAGACGACCCGAGCAACCGCAGCTCTTTGAGGGGCATTAAGTAACATTCTGAAATTGTTTAACACCTATTACTTGGAACTCATCCATACTACCATTACCCCTATGTCATGTTCATTGTCATGAACAAATATGTAGGTCTTTCGGCTCGGGCTTGTACGACTGGCTTCGGGGTAAGTAAGTAGAAGTAGAGCATTCATATCTCATCATGCCAGTGACATTAGTCGGATTCCGTCACTGCGCTGACAAGAGCAACAACAAGTAGCAGCAGCTCACATAATCAAAACAGCAACCCGATTAAGTAAGACGTGAATTGCATAGGATATTGTCCTCTGTATCATGAAGAAGTACATTTGTGATCGTATAAGTGTGAGAGAAAATTCCCCCGTTAATAGGACATATTTTGGGAAAGAGAACGACGTAAGTAAATTCTACGACCACTCAGAGTGCGTCATCCTGAGTAGGAATCGGTATGTTCCGAACCCTGTCCGAACCACAAAGCAGCCAACAAAGCAACTTCAACACCAAGAGATTGACTCACACCTACCTTTCAAACCATTGAAACCACCCCAAAAGAATAAGTGGAAAAGTAATCCATTGAATATGCTAGCACCAACTCCGAACGATGTACTCTCGGGCCGTGGTCACTCGGTGAATAATCATCCTGGCAACGAGGCCTTTCGGAGGATGCTCGAATTGCATATGGTAAGAGCAACAACGGGTAGCTTGCCTTCTTCTTCACAAATGATGATGAGCTTTACACCATGATGTTGTGTCGTCTAATCTCTTATTGTGTCCCTCCCTCTTCGTTATATCACAAAGGCTGCCTATTCTGCTGGCACCAAGAAGCAAAAGATGATGATATCAAGATCGATTGTCGACGATATCTACTCAAAAGAGCCTCCAGGCCGATTTCTCAAGGAATGTCCAGACACAGGGCAATGGATAGAGCTATCACGGAGAGAGGCGGCAGATAAGGCCGCACAAGGGATGGCATACGCCGTTAGGAATGCTCAATCTCCGAAGAGTGCATCAAAAAAGAAGAGGAAAGCTCCTTCATCTCCCTCTACTACTGCTGCTGCTACTGCTACTTCGAAGAAGCAGGATGGCACGGTGAAAATAAAGTCCTCATCTACCCAACACACCGACCAGTCACTTCCTTCACATGCAAATGTTGGATATCCGGGGGGATCAGTAGCAGCCATGTCTGCCAGTTCTGCTGTTCTGTTATCGACCAATCCGCCTCCTCCATCGATATCTAGTCTTCAGCAGCAGATCCCTTCATTGCCATTACAACAGTCTAGTACATCCCTCCCAGTAACTTCTTCGGTAACTTCTCAAAATGAATTGCTTTTTCAACTATTATTGGTGGCTCAGCAACAGCAGCAGCAGCAGCAAATACAGCAGCAGCAGCAGCAGCAGGAACATCAACTCGTTCTATCACAGCTATTGGCATCACTGACTGCGCCTGCACCTGCGCCTTCAATATCGGCTCCACAGCAGCAGCAGCTCGTTCTATCACAGCTATTGCCATTATTGGCTGCGCCTGCGCCTCCAGTATCGGCTCCACCCTCCTCCCTTGTATCTGCTCCAATAACTTCTTCATCAGCTCAAGGAGGAGCGTCTTTTACACTGCCAAACACTTCGAATATTAATAATGATATCATTCGTCAGATATAGATGCTGCACAGCAAGGCAATATTGGGACACGCCTTCAACCTGCTAGTTTGACAGCACAGAGCCAAGCGAATCTTCAACTTGCAAATCCGAGTAACCAGTCTTTCATTTTCGGGGGAGCGAGCAATCCTAATCCTCTGACAGCAGCACAACATGAGCAACACGAACTGGATCTAGTGTACCGTGCTTTGATGGTTCAAAATCAATTCAATCAGCCCCTGTTGATGTCCTCCCCTCCCAACTCTTTGAGCTCGAATACAGGTTTGTCTTTTCAGCAGCAATCACAGCCTCAGCAGCAGTTGATGGCGCTGCTACGACAAAATCACGCTAACGCTATTCGTAGTCCTCCTCACTCATCACCACCGCATCCACCACATCCTCCTCAAGCAGCAGAGAATGATGAAAAGAGCATTTGAGAAACATGTCAATGGTTATACATATCATATAATATTCAGCAATCTGTCTCGAATTTTGCTTGCCTCTTATTCTCTTATCGTAAGAAGGTGGACCTGATAATTTTGGTCTGGCAATGATTGCAATGAGGGGAGACACAGTTGGTTATAAATTATTAACAGAATAAGAAAGATGTGTCATGGACGACGAAGATTCCTCTGATGTATGCGTTGTGTGGGAGTGCCTTGTTAGAGAAGATGTCAAAGAAGTGGTTACGTGTGATCGCCACAGTTCACGGATAACCCAGGATGTAGGATCCACTGCAAGCGATGGAAGGCCCCTAAACACTGGTACTATCCATACTCTGAGAGGAATGAGATCAGAATTGTGGCGGTGTCAAGGATGGCGAGGAATAGTGTGATGTGAAAGAAGCATGATTCCGTGTGGGATGGTGGCTGCAGGTACGGTATAAGTAAATAGGTGGCTGGTTGTCGCTACATACGTGATCATGTTCCGGAGAATCTTGCCATCACTAATTTGTTCTTCGTGATGCCTCTAAATGTCTCATGTCTCCTATGGTCTATGGTGAAGCACGCGTGGCTGGTTGGCTAGGTACTACGTGATCATGTTCCGAGGAGCAGTCCGGAGCAATTCTTTTTGCCGATCCTAGAGAGGATAAATAGTTCTCTACAAGAGTTGTAGATCAGGCCAAATCACAGTTGCCCGTATTGCAGTGCTGTTCT
>JACLAB010004094.1_pt1 | contig 13437 bp, 11 predicted proteins | sample 8027921 | NCBI WGS metagenome assembly JACLAB01 (sample SAMN15725117, study PRJNA655200) | protist metagenome | isolation source: fluorescence activated cell sorting (FACS) single amplified genomes of... | place: USA: West Boothbay Harbor, Gulf of Maine | collected 2000-07-19
GATCGCTATTCCTGAAGCCGTCAGACCTTCGCCAGTCGAAAACAGTTATTCCGTTTTGTTAGAAGATGACGTTATGATTTCGCGCCAATTTTATAGCTGGCTCAAATTTGTGGGTCTCCAGTTGGCAGACGTCCAAAACGCACGCAAGCACAGATACTTTTCCATCAGTTTGTACACGCCTCGAGTGCTCGAAACGGGTCACGCGCAACGCGGAAAAATAGATTACGAGCAGCATGGTGTCAAACGTGGTGGCGTTTTTGGATTTGAAGTCCCCTGTAGTTGGGGTGCGGCTTTCAACGGGGTGTACTGGAAAGAGGCTCTTTTGTATTTTCAGAAGAGACACGACGAGGAGCAAAAACCAAGGCGGGTCATTATTCCTCGAAGCAGAGTGACTGGTTGGAAAGGTTCGTGGAAAAAGTGGCTCATAGAACTTGGATACACCCAACATTGGACTACAATCTATCCGATTTTCCTGAATGAGACTAGTTTCTCGACGAATAAATTGATGGTCGGCGAACACATAGGTCACGTCACCGAGGAGATGCGTCGCAACTACACTGTACCGCTGTTCACAAGCTCAGTATGGTTTGATCAGTTGAGACGGACGAATCTATTTGTAGAAAAAATAACAGTGTTCGACGCATTTTTCACGCCTGTGGTGGAATGGCGTTCTAGTTCCGATTAAGTCGGTAGACAGTTGTTTGCTTGTAGCACATAGTACATAGTAATAAATCACACTCGACTGAACAAACGTAGCGTATGTACGCGACTGTACGCGACTCGCAGTGGGTACACGCTAGAAAAACAAGATATTTCTTTTCAAGCAAATAAAAGTACGTCACGCATTTATCACGTCTTTCAAATTCTTTGTTTACCATGATCACCTTTGGAAAGTGCTATTTTCATTATTACACAATACTTCACAAACGAGTATGACTGACGTTTACTAAAATGACTTGGATCGGATCGTAACGAGTTGATGTCGCAGGCGCTCAACCGCTTGAATTGAATCAGCGCTATCCTGGATGTGACTAAAGTCCAACTCTTTCAAATCGAACTCTGTGCCATGTACGAAAGAGTCCCCCATGAAGCGTTCTTCTGCATTCGCTGTGAATGCGAGATCATTGTATATCAAGAGCTGCGAATCTAGCAACTCTGGAATCTGTCGCATGCACTCGTCTCTCGCGTTGATGTGTCCAGGTCTATTGTAAATACCAGTCTTACCACCAAAATCAATTTTTGTAGCGTCTCGAAGATAAATGGGCGATTTATTCGAAAGAGACGTCACTAAATAATTCATAGCTATATCTTCACAGTTTCCTTTCTCGCGAACGTAGTCGCGTACGCTCGCGGGCATTTGGTTTGAATACGCAACCAGGTACGCCGAGTCGAGCACCATGAATTTTGTGAGGATGATTGAATAGCGATACTTGGGATTGGAATTGTAAAACGTCCCTTGAGACGTCACAGTGTGTGCTCGTGGGAATAAACCCACTATTTGTGTTTGATGTTTCATCCAGAGCGCGTGCGCGGCGTTTACAGTCCTTTCGTCGACGTAGATGTCGTCGTCGGCAATAATCACGCACCTTGACTCACGCAGAGGTGCGATGGGTAAAAATCGATCGTTCAAATCGTCTGTTGGAGTCATGATGACTTCTATTTTGTCGCCCAATCTCGATACACTTTTAGTGTGAGAGAGGAAAAATTCTGGGTGCTGCTTGGTATTGCCCCACACTACGCGCACCTTGTTCACAACCTCCATGGCTGAATAATGCAAAGCAAGCGCAGTTAAAACGTGCTCTCTTGAGAATCCATTTAAAACCATAGTACAAGAAGACGTTACACCACCAACACGTCGTTCGGAGGTGATCTTTGCGCTCACGAAACACAGCGCACAAAGGAGAAGAGTTCTCGTGAAAAATTTCCTCACCACCGCCTTGGACGAGCGCTTCCCTTTCACCACGCGCCGCTTCCAACGTAAAGTGTCAATCATGTGACCCGATAACGCAAATAACAAAAATGAATGCAATGCGCCGTCGTGCACGTCAAAGGTACGGTGACACGAGGAAATAAACACGCACCGAGGTGCGGTGTGTGGAAACCCCGCAGCGTGGGTGCACACCACTCCGTTTGCCGTCGAGAGACTGTTTTGTTACGTGCGTGCTGAACTGCTGAATATTTTATACACATTGAACTGCTGAATATTTTATACACATATTTCCATACAACCATCTACAGTGGTATGGATTTTACCAACGTTAATACTTTTCACTCTACAGTATGCAACATAATGCGAGCGACGCGCACGCGCAGTGTAACATGGGGGCTCCAATTCGTTCGAAGTCGCATGAAAGTCGCCGTGATAGTGAGGAAAATAAATTAATCGCAACCGTTTCACGCGCATCTGTGCGCGTGTAGAGTATGGAATTAGCTTGTCTCGTGGCGTCATTCAAAAGCCGCTCTTGTCTAGGGCATTCCATGTTCGTGCCATTTGATATCTGCTCATCTAAACTAAAAATCCTTACGTCTCGGCATTTTCATGATCAAGTGATATTATGGTGATATTTCTAGCACATTATTAGTGTCATGCTATATTACATACACTTCGATCCGAACAACTTAAAAGGACGATAAAGCCTGCCTGAATGTGAGTAAGTACTCGCCTCATGAGTACTTGGGATTGATCCACACTTCGTTATTCGCTCCCACGTTTTGCGCAAACATGCAAAACCCTTGCTCGTACAAGTATTTTCGAGTAGAAGGATTTGAGGATTCATCTACAGGCCGCATTTCAACCAAGATAACGAATGTTTGTACAGCTTGAAAATCCAGCTGTTCAAGGACCACTAGCTCCATGCCTTCTACATCGAGGCTAAGAAGGTCCAACTTACTGATACCAAATCTTCTTAAAACATCATTTATCTGAATGCAAGGGACACGTGATATCCTCCCTTGCTGTTTCTGACTGTGCACGACAGTTTCGCCTGCTGTTGCACCAGAGCCATAGATTTCCATAATGTCCCCGTGTTCACAAATTGCGGCGTGTAGCGTCAGTGCTGTAGACCCTTGTCCACGATTTTCTTCTAGTGCAGCAAAGTTTGGGGTCGATGCCTCAATCAAAACACCCTTCCACTGAAGAGCTTTCTCGAAAATGTACGAGTTTGAGTACCGAATTCCGTCAAGAGCACCAAGCTCAAGGAAAGTGCCGGGTCCGGAAAAGACGCCGTCGTGAAAAAAGTGTTCGTACAACCAACGATCTTCTCGTCTTTGACTGAGCCAGCCGCGCGACTTATTGTAGGGTGGGGCTAAATGACTGACATTCAACGATATAGAAGCTGAACTTCCTTGCTGGTACGCATACATGTCTCGCGTCGCTCTATCACAACTCGCACGCGTGGTATGGACACCGAAGTCTGCAACGTCAAGACCATGAATGTGCAGAGATCGCGTTCCCGAGGGAAACACAACGTTTATGAGCGTTACTATGACTGTTACTAAAGTGAAGATAGCGCAACCACTAGCAGTGCATAACCCAACTTTTCTTTTGTTATCGAGCCGTTTGCCAAGCCGTTGCAAACACAACGACAAAGGATTCATGCTACCACCCGAGTCGCGATGTGTACGGACCGACGGACGCGCGTGAGGGGTGGTGCCCTTTGATTGAAGGTGCCACGTGGACGAGTCTTTGAAATAATTTCTTTATTTCCTGATCAATATCGACTAGTAATATACAACACGTTGGCACGACGAGTATTGATAGAGGATTTTTCAATTCATCAAAGCAGTAAAAACATGTTTTATTTCTTTCCTAAAGCATGGTATAAATTCACTTTTTCTATTAAACGACTACATACCTGGTACCGGTACCTGTAGTACAAACGTTGGTGCTCAATACGGTATTCCCTTGAACGGTAAACATGGTTTGGTTTTCGATGGACGTCGTCAGCAGTCGGGTCGGGCAGGTCTACGCTGGTTCGAGAGGACTGGAGGACGCGGCAGAGCTGTAGCATTCTTTTGCTGCACGTCAGAAAGTTGGCGCAGTGCGGTGGAGGGCAAGACTCGCGCGCACTGTGATTGTAAAACATAGCATCCACGTGGATTGTAGCGTCGAATAATTCTGTGAAACGTATAGGCGCGCGCGCGCGTCCGTGAGAGATGTCCGAAGTGAAAGAATCACATCACAGATCAACGCGATGGTGGCTGAAATTATTAGTTGGTGGCGCGATCATGATGTGCGCTGCTACTACGGTGAGACACGTGCGAAACACTAATGCAGAGATGCTTGAGAGCTTCAAGCGGGACGAAGGCGTCGTTCTTCAGTCGCGCCGCGCGACAAAGGATATACCAGGATCTGCCACTACGTCTCGGTGGGAGGATGAAGACTGTGTGCAATTATTGTATGAACTTGGTGAAGGACGAGAAATGTCAAAGGAAGAATTGACAAAGCAGCACGTGTTTGTTTTCTCCCACCGACGTTCTGGTACGCACATGACGATAAATCTTATACGCTCTGCATTTGATGATGTGTTTGTGTGGAAGACCAATCACGTGTCGTGTGCAAATTGTTCAAAAATTGCCGCCATTCGATCTTGTGGAGGACATATCGTGCACGGATACAGAAACCCCTACGACGTAGCCATATCACTTTACAACTTTCGCAAACGCAACACACTGTCGCTTGAAGAATTCTTGAGGACGACGCGAGCTGTTGAAGTATGGAAAAATTTCACTCAGAATTGTTTCAGCGTTCCTGGGATGCTTTCGGTGCAGTTTGAGATGACTAGACAAAATCCAGCGTTGACGGTTGGCATTATCAAAGATCACCTAAAGGTCGAAGGAAGCTGGACAAGAACAAGCATTCCTCACACTGACGCGGTGAGTTATCATGGAGGCAAAATAGGCGGCTGGGAAAAGTTTTCAGGTTCGTTTTTGAAAGAATTCTTGAACAATTCTACCGGTGATTGGGTCAAAGGTGGTTGTGACTGTGATTCGTCGGGGTTTTCAGATGATTCGCATCCTTGTTCGAGGAGATTTTCACCTTATATGTCTGACACTGACTAATTCTGTTTGTACTGGAGTGTGTATCGTCTGTTGTTGTGTGGTTAATAATGGTTAATAATTTCATAGCATGAATTGCATCCTTCTGTAGGAGTAGAGTAGGCACGATGTGATTATATGCATGTGCATAGCATGCATGCGTGAACGTGAAAGGTTGGGCTAGTTGTAAAATTTTAAAAATTTGCTTACTGTATTGATGTCTAAAACAACGGTTTTACCTGTTTGTGCAATTCGTTTTATTGTCTAAGTGCTCTACTTTTCTTAATCCTACAAATTCAGCGCTTGAACAAGTAGTTCTACGGCGTCTTCGTGTATGCTGACTGCTAGTTTCTGCGCAAATAAACACTCCTTTAGTTTTGAATAACGACGCACTACTGCTTCGTAGAATTTGAGTTCTGTGCTTCGGCGATTATACTCTAAAATTTTGCGCACAGCCTCGCTGCTCACTCTATCTGTAGTGTTCGTCGTTGTCTTTTTCGTTTCAGGATACTTCCAGTCGTTAAAGGTGAGAAATGGAACTAGTTTTGTCACAGTCAACAAAAAGTCTTCCGTTTCTTCAGTGAGACCGACAACGAGATATCGTTGCATATGTTTAAGCGCGAGTTGCAGCGCTTCTTCGGAATCTGGATTTTCCATGCATACATCGTCGTACCCGCAAAAGTACGACACTTGATCGTGGCCGAGATCGAGAATTACTTTATAGCATTCTGGCTGCGCGGAGATGACGCACTCATCAAACGTAGTCTCATTCGTACACATGCAGCGATCGTATGCTCCGGTGCGCTTCCTAGGCCAAAAGTATGCATACGTCGATCGCTTGCGAGCCACAGGGTGCCGAACAGAGGCTATGTACTGCGTATTCAATGGAAGCTTTGTATGCTGAATATAGTGACTGTGCCCAGACCATATGAAGTTTGCGCCGGCTTCGTGCATATCGTGCGCGGTGCTTATGTGATGCTTAGACTGCCCGTCGATCGTTCGCTTGCCGCAGTGCGAGCAAATATCGCGTCTTACGTGCGTGAAATTATCAATTTTCGCCCGTTCCCTGAAATATTCCCAGCACGTGGTGGAGCCAGTCTTCGGGACTCGAGTGAAAAACACCCCCATCGGCGCGGTGAGATCCCACCTTGATGCGTCGCACACCACATCTCCGTCGTCGCCGCTCGAAATAAACGATCGCGCTCTGCCGCTAAAACCTCTGTTCCACAGCACGATTGTTAACACGAGCACGATCCACGACGCCTTGCACACTTTCCGACGCGCTTTCATTTTTTTCGCCTCGTCTCGCGCGCCAACACTTGACAAGTTTGCATCCATGCGCGTTGTCTGTCCGGGCGGCGTGGCGCGCGATCGCGCGCGCGATGCGACGCCTGGCTAGCGCTCCAGCGCGTCGTCAAGTGGAGAATTTGAACCATACCGAGATGTCGTTGCCGCGTACACAAATCTGCAAAGATGGAATAAAACGAAAATAACCGCATCTGCATGTTGTGCATACTGGTCAAAAAACGTTGAAAATGGTCAGTCACCTCCATCCAGTCCGCGCACACTCGTCGCGCGGCGCGGCGCGGCTCGCGGTCGGTCGGACAGTGCGGTCGGTCGGTGCGTGGGTAATTTTTTGAACGTCTTCAACAAGACGTTCGAAGCGACGCACTTGGTTTGGCGCCCATCACGTTGACGACGACAGAACGGTGCGCGGAAGGCAAGCAAAAATAGTGCACGAATGCAAACGAGAGATTGAGATTGCCGAAGTTTGCGCGGGGTGTATCGGTTCGCACTCATGTCGTCGTCGTCGTCGTCGTCGTCGTCGTTTGCCAAGCGGTGTAGGCACCAGCTCAAAACGAAAGTGAAAACACCACTCCAGCGGTGTTGCGGGATGAAATCGTGGCGTTTCGCGGCTGTGGTGTCATGTGCGCTTTACATTATTGTTTCGGGTAATTTCAACAAAAATTCTCGAAAGGACGTGGTCATAACTGCGATTTTACCCACGACAGCGAGACAGCTTGACTTCGCCCGCGCCGGTCTTTTGACGTGTGGGGATGTCTTGACGCCAGAAAATGGCATCAGAGACTTAATCTATGTCGTGCCTAGACAAGATATACGAACATTTGAGGATCAACTTCCCCGAACTAGAGTGAACTCGAGAATTGTGGCCGAGGATGACTTTGTGCCCGAGTTATCTGGTAGACCTTGGCCTGGGGCACATAAACAACAGATCATCAAGCTGTTGAGCTATAGGCAGACTTCTAGTACGCATATACTTTTCTTAGATTCCGACACGATGTGCAGTCCGAAATGGACCCAGCAAAGGCTCAGTAAGCAGAATTTCGTCAGATCTTTTGTCACGCATTCCTGGTTTAGTAAACCTCGCGTGCGTGTGTGCTTGCAGTCGACAGAGATATGGTTTGGTAGGCGACAGTACGAGCGCACTGCACTGCATTGGCACATTCCTTTAGAATATAAATTTGTCATGGGCTGGACGCCGCAGTTATTAAGCGCAGATGGTCTCAAACATGCGGTTGAGCACCTTATGAGTGTTCGGAATGTCGATTTACTAGGCTTATTTTTCAAAGAGCCGAGCTATGACTGGACCGAGTATGCTACATATTTTCTGTCACTCAAGCACGCTGGATTATGGAGACAATACCATTACGATGAACAGCATGATCTAGATATCGATGGTGGGCGCTTTGGCGTTGAAACGCAGATCCCTGGGTGTCTCCACGTACGCGTCAACTCAGTTGATTCATTCAGGCGCGTTGTGGATGAAGATGCCCTCGTACCTATGATCATGCTTGACGATCATAAAATAAACAGCTCTGATGTGGTGATAGTAGCACAAAATTTCGTACGTGATCATTGAGATCGAAGTCGCACACTGTTGAGATTCTAAACTACTCAGTGGCGACGACAGTTCACCACCTATATTTTAGCGCATGTACATCACCCACATCAGAATTGACCTTGTTCAAATTGATCTCTAGGCGTTTTACTTTCACAATAGAATTGAATGAATTCGAATGATTACTAGATTCCTCGAATTTGAATTTGCAGCATGAAGCATATTTCTAATGAACGGTACTTTTTTTGTTTTTTTTGAATTTCTCGTGACGCGTGGACAGCGCGCTCGAATCAAATCAAATTAAATTAAATCAAATCAAATTTATAGTTATAGTTGTTACATTCTACTCTCTGCGACTTGCTCATACATCGAGTGTAGTACCGTCTCGGTTCGTTTCTCCGTCGTCTCTAGAAATTCATCCAAGATTGCGGCGCAACTCTCACGACGAGTTGTTTGTTGTTTTACATTTTCACTGATTACGCGGTGAATTTGAGGTAGTTCGGTATTTTGTGCCAAACAACCTCCCCAATCGATGATGTTGCTGAAAGGTAACTCTGTATCCACATCATCTTGCTCTAAGAAAGGAACAGGAATCGCTCCGGCGAGGAGAGTTTCCATGAGCCTGTACGACGCCGGCGATCTACCAGAAGGCACAAACGCGTAAGTGCTGTTCAGTATATCGCAGTAGCTATAATTCTTAGCTTCTCGCTCTTCTTCTTCCAAATGCGGACGAGTGATGAGGCTGTCTAACGGGATCTGCCTGTCATTTGATATTTGCCTATAAGTCGTGAGCACGACCACTCCATTGTCTCGGTCTTCAAGAAGCTTGAGCAAGTAACGATGCGTTCCACGGCTTTTGAAATACGTCGTACCCTTGAAGGTCGCGTGAAATTTTTTGGGACTTGTGAAGTCATCTGGTTCACACGCTGTATTTTTTGGTTCGTGAATCAAACAAATATCCTTATCTTTCTGAAAGTACGGTTTTCTACAGTTTGCCACGGCATACCGCACTCTTGACAAGTCTCTCCCCGCCGCATTCTTTCTGTACCTCAACCACAGTTGCGTAGGTCGGCGGTCCACTACTATCAATCTTCCTAGATCTAAATATGGTATGAGCGAATTCTCAAACGCGCACGTGTGACTTATCAACGCGAACGCGGACGCTATGTGAGAGTCGCTCGACCGCCATTCGTGATTGAGCAACGTGGACCAAACAAACCCAACCTCCTCTTCCGGCGTACACGATTTAGGAATGTAAAACGTAAAGTTGTGCATCTTCGCGACTTTCCAAGGCTCTAGTTTCGCGTCCACTTGAATATCGCGGTGCTGCCTTAACGAGCCGTGTGCGCGTGCCGTTGTCAACGACGTCGACCTCCCTTTACCATACAGCGGCGCCACCGCCACGCACAAGAACCCGAAAACTGCGAATCCGAAAACGACGCAAATTTTGCTCCCGTGTTTACAACGTTGGCGGAAACGCATATCAGCACAAATTCACTTTCGCCCTTCGGCGGCGCCAAGTGGCGTCGCGGCGCTCGCTGCAGCCTAAAAAGGACAAGAAACGCGAGAGCAAATTTAGATAGTCATAGTCAGATGATACGCTAGCCAGTTATACAAGGCTTTAAGCTATTATGTAAAACGGTCGGTCGGTCGGTCGGACACGTGCGATCACACAGGGAATATATTGCAATTCGTCCAGTGAACGTCATTCGTTGCTTCGCGGCACCTTTTGAGCAACTCACGTGACATTAAAGTCATTTGCACACTCGACGGGGAATTTCGTGTCGTGCTTAGTAGATTCAGGTCGCATCGACATGCTTGCGTCGAGTTCTCGTCGTTGCAAATGCGCATCTAAGCGTGGTCGTCAAAGTTTCATCATACTGATTTTTTGTGGCTCAAGTCTCGCGATTGCGACTGTGTTGTTATTTTTGATTGCGCCAGACTCGTTTGACTTTAACGCTGCAGCTAAAGGTTTAATGCAAGGTACAAGGCCAACAAACTCGCCCGCAATGGAATGCGGAAATTTCCTAGGACGAAGCTCCTCGTCTTGGTTGAATCAACCAGTTCACGACGATTATATTAATGTCAAATGTGATGTTCACCTTGGTTCTAGACCAAAGCGACACACACCTTGGATGGGAACAACATGTGAACCTTGGTTAACACGCTGCGCAATAAAAGCCATCGAACGAGTGCTGCGACCAACAATGCATGGCCTTGAATGGTCCTGTGGTAGTGGCACGTTATGGTACCTTCAGCATCTAGCGTCGCTCCATTCGATTGAGCACGATGAGTACTACATGTCTCTGTGTGAAAATAAAGTACTATCACTCGGCGAACACTTATCAAACAAGTGGACGCCTTTTCATGGGTCGAGAAATGCGTTGGTTGATTCTACTGGTTCAATAGTGCCAAGCGAGTACATTTCGCAAGCTGCAAAATTCGAACGTAAAACGTTTGATTTCATCGTGATTGATGGCAGAAACAGGACAGCATGTTTAAATTTTGTTTTAAAACACGGATTACTTCGCGAGCAAGATGGTATCTTAGTATTGGACAATTCCGAGCGCGCTAGATATGCCAAGGGCATGAAAGAGGTGCCAAAACACTGGCATCGTTACGATTTCGCTACGCCAGTGGACACTACAACAATATGGATCAGTCAACTGCAACGCAACAATTGATACGAGCGAATCCTGAAATCTTGAACTACCGCTCTTCAAGATGGATGCGCCGAAAGTAATTTTATGCAACTCTTTTAGGCATGCACTCAAGTGCGTCGCCAGTCTCTTCTGGCTTGCAAAATTCATAATTCATCGTCACCCACACTAACAATCCGAACTCCTGTCCTCAGTTCGCAAGAGTTAAATATATAATTACAATTCCCACTCTCACGAGCTTTCTACGCGTTCTCTCTAGCTACGTGTTCGCGCACAAGGCGTTCGGGCTACTCATGCTCTATATCGGTTTATGCGTGGGACGGCCCATTGCCATCCCCAGTCCGGGTGACTCTGTCATACACGAGTTCTTGGGATCCAGTTCTCACTTGCATCGCTTGCTGCAACAATTCTGTCATGCTTGTTCCTATTTCTACTTGCACCTCGTCCTGAGTCTGAGTCAAGCCTTCTTGAGGAATGGCAACGCCGTCTATCATCGGGGCGTCGCGCGCTTCGAGCTCTATTGCTACATCTAGTGGTACATCTAGTGGTACATCCTATTAAAAGCATCACCGAGGGAGGATTCGTGCCAATCATAACACTGGTGAGAAAAAGCGATAGTGCCCTGCGTATTTGAGAGCACTCAACTTGGGAGATCGTTGTTGTCGATAGATAATCCTACACATGCACTACTATTGTAATGAAATCTTTGAAAATCTTTCAAGTATAGTTGTGTTGCGATCACGCAGGTGCGCTGAGAGTAAATTTCGGCCAAGTTTTCCTCAGTAGAACCCGTGAAAGGTCCAGCAACCATGCTGCCAGACATCGTCACAGGGCACACAGCACTTAATGAATATAAAGTACACGCCAGCATCAACGGATTTTCCAGTTTTAACTCATACGCAAACTTGTTGTGTTCAAGATTGCAGTGGAGAACTTGAGGTCTGAAATGTACGTCCACTTTTGACCAATTTGTTCCGTTTTCTGATAAGGAGAGCAAGTATTTGACAAATCCACTGAAATCATTCTGGTAGCTTTTGTATTTTCTACCACTTTTTACCCAGTGTCGCCAACCAGAAGCTAGCCGTACGAACGGATTTCGCACGAGTACAAGCGTTTGCCCGAGTGTGTCTGGGCGATCTAGCGTGACACCACCTTGTCGAGCGCGTGCTCTATTGAATTCATACGATACATTAAGCGTCCCAGTGCTGTGCAGAAGGCGAGACTGTTCGGCCCAGGCCAAAGTGTTTGAAGAACCAACTTTTCTAATCAAGCAGTAGAAAATACGACCTTGTGTACCTCGAGTTTCCTGTACTTGAACTCGAGTTTTGAAACTTGCAAGCTGCGGAGGCTGAATTGTTGAAGTATTACACACCTCGTTGCAATAGCCTCGCTCGTCAAGTCGCTTCAGTGAAATGAAATTCTGGCAAATGGTTGAACGACATTGCGTCGCATAATAAACGCCGCAGATACAAGCGCCGATCAGAAAAAGTAGCACAGCCCTGTGCGAGAGACTCATCACGACGTCACTTCAATTTTTACCACAGCCGCCGTGTGATTTGAACTCGAGCCAACTTGTGCCAGCGTCCCGCTGGAGCTGATGCTGATTGAGTATTAATTACACGTATGTTGATGGAATCTGTCGTTCAAATCATCAAATCGTTCAACATTGATTCTGCTCGTCCTGCGTCGTTATTTGGTGAGTTGATCTCAAGTCGTCTCAAGACGAGGCACGGTGCTCTGCACTCATTGTGCATCCTGTGCAGCCTGCACATACACAATAGTATGACGGATTTTATTAACGCAATCGCAATCATACATAAACTTTTTTTTGGGAATGTGGCATATATTTTATGTATCGTTACATCTGGTTATGGATTTTTCAGACTCTCTCGCGGCGCGCTTTGGTGGCGTGCAAAATCTGCGTGCTACAGTAGTAAAGTCAAGCTAATCAACCGGTGCATCAGTTGGCACGCATCTCAAACGTGTTCATTCGATTACTATAAATGAGAGGGACAGCGGATTACATTTAGCGTCATGAATTACCGCACTAATGCCAAGCAAGAAAGGAGAAAATGTGATGTCAAGAGTGTTCACATAGCGTCTTAGACATCATCAACCAATGATGCTTGATAGACAAAAGTTTTTATTTTAACATGAGGCCTTAGATTCTCACACTATTAATGCAAAACATAAACGTTCGTCTAGATACAAATCTGCACGTGACTCCCTTACGCCGAGGAAGAACGCACGTGTTTACAAAAGGTGTTAATACTATCAAAGTGCTCACATTCATATCCATGATCCACCATGTATTCAACCAATACTGTTCTATTTAGTTTGTTTGACTCAATCGCCCACATTTCCACGTGTAGGACGTCCCACTGCCAGGTGTGCAGAACTTTTAGTTCTGCGCCCTCCACATCAAGAAAGAAAAGATCGATCACAGGAGTGTCTATGAGTTCGACCGCTTGTTTAGCGGCGATAGTGTAATCTCTGCACTGGGAAGATGCTCCGTGGTGGGAAAGTAGATTATTCCATTCCTCTGAAGTCCTAGATGAAACGATGCCTGAGTGACCGTACAGTTTACCAGTGCAGGCTCGAAAGATGACGTGTTCTGGACGATGCCAAATGACGGCGTTGATATTTTTGCAGTGCGGCCTGTTGAGTTGTAGGGACTTGAAGTTGTCAGGAGCCGCTTCGATACAGTATCCTCTCCATCCCAAATGGTTCTCGAGAAACTTTGAATGAGAATTCCTACCGTCGTTTGCGCCTAACTCGACAAATGTCCCTCCGCATGAGGTTCCTCGTTCTGCTAGCACACTCAGAATGTGCCTCATTATCCTAAACTCGCCTGAAAGAGCACCAGCTAAACGCAAAGCA
>JACLAB010009473.1_pt1 | contig 13437 bp, 11 predicted proteins | sample 8027921 | NCBI WGS metagenome assembly JACLAB01 (sample SAMN15725117, study PRJNA655200) | protist metagenome | isolation source: fluorescence activated cell sorting (FACS) single amplified genomes of... | place: USA: West Boothbay Harbor, Gulf of Maine | collected 2000-07-19
GCGCGAAAAACTCGCGATGTGGTCTCCGACGTGTCTTCCGCGATCGATGCGGCGGGGATTAAAGCGAGGGAATTGGAGCGAGAATCCGATTTAACGCTCGGTGATTTCGTTCGGAGCGGCGACTCGCGCGCGAACGGCGGTTTCGTCGATGAATACTTGAATCTCCGTCGTCGCGCGCATCTTCTCAAAACCTACGTCGCGATCGCGGCGTCTTCAAAATGACCGTCGATGTTCTCCGTCGTCGTCGACGCGTCCGGTGTCCCTGTGTCTTAAATTCTTTACTAGCGATGTAGTTGTAACATCATGTTCCGCGCGTCTTCTTTGCCTCTGCTCCAGCGCGCGCGCGATCCCCACTAGTCAACGCGTCTCTGCGTCCCACGATGACGACGACGACGACGACGACGACGACGACGCACGCGTCGGCTTCGATGACGACGCGCGCGAATCACCGCCACCGGGTTCTTCGTCGCCGTCGCGTCGTCGCACACGGAAGGAGAGCGCAAAGGGCGGCTGCGATTTCGGATAAGTCTGCTGAAGAATCATCATCATCATCATCGTCAACCTCCTCGTCGTTTACGACGACGACGCGCGACGACGATGTCATCGCGGGAAACCCGTACGAACAGACGACCGAGGCGGCGAATGAACGCCGGGAGTTGTTCAACGAAATCGCGCCGGTGTACGACGCGTTGAACGACGCGTTGTCGCTCGGGTTGCACAGAGCGTGGAAACGCGCGGCGGTCAAATGGATCGGCGCGTCGAGCGGTATGGAGGCTTTGGACGTGTGTTGCGGGTCCGGGGACGTGGCTTTGAAGCTTTCGAGCGTCGTGGGTGGACGCGGAGACGGTAAACCCGGTCGGGTCGTCGGGTTGGATTTCGCGGCGAACCAACTCGAGCGAGCCGCGGAGAAGGAGCGGACGCTTCGGTCGTCGGACGCGAGCGTCGATTCAAAAATGGCTCCGATCGACTGGATCGAGGGCGACGCGCTGAGTTTACCGTTCGAGGACGATAGCTTTGATTGCGCGACGATCGCGTACGGGTTGAGGAACGTGAGCGATATTCCGAGGGCGTTGAGAGAGTTGAGACGCGTCTTGCGTCCGGGCGCCAAGCTCGCGGTTTTGGATTTCAACAATCCGTCCGACTCGACGACGGCGGCGGTACAAGGCTTCGTGCTCGATAACGTCGTCGTCCCGATCGCGGATTTCAACGGTGTCGCCGCGGAGTACAGGTACCTGCGCCCGAGCATCGAGAGGTTTCCTCGAGGACCGGAACAGGTGGATTTGGCGAGAGACGCCGGGTTTCGCGAGGCGACGCACTACGCGCTCTCCCCGGGTAACCTCATGGGATGTTTGGTGTGCACCAAGTGAGTGATTCGCGACGAAAGTAGTGCGGTACGGTACCGGTAGATGTTATTTACATACAAAAATCGCTAGTAGATTTCAACGCGACGCGACGAGGGCGGCAAAGACGAGCGGAAGAATGTAATTATCCCCGCGCGCGCACGACGCCTCCACGACGGCGGACGCGACGCTGGAGAAGAGTATCCGCGCGGTGGACGCGTCCGAACCGACGCGCGCGGCGACGTAACTCGCAGCCGCGAACGTGGAGATCGCAAACGCGCAGGCGCCTTCGAGCGTCTTGCCGTGACGCTCGTCTGCGAATAAACGGCGACGACCAAACGCCGTGCCGACGACGGACGCGAGACTGTCGCCGACGCCGACGGTGAGCATCCCAGCCCACGGGACGAGCGACGAGGTGTCAGCGCTCAACCAAGTCGGCAAAGCGATGCCGATGAGGAGTGAGATGTGGTCGGTGATGATGAGCGACACGACGTTTGGTTGAGGCACAAAGTGCTCGGCGAGGAAAAAACTCAGAGGCCAACCAAAGGAGCCGACGCCGTAAAAGGCGTCGTACACGCGCGCGAATTCGACGAACGCGAACAGCGCGAACGCGACGGTGAATGCGACGCGAAGAAGCTCGCCGTGATGACTCGACGGAAGCAACAACGGGGCAAACATAAAGACGGCGAGGAAGTGAAACGCCTTGCGGCGAATCGTCAACGGAGCGGATCGCACCGTCAAAGCCGATCCGAAAGCCACGCACGACGCCGTCGCCCAACGCGTCGACAACGCCAAGAGCTCAGTCGTTTGTGTCGTCGTCAAAACGTACGTAATCAACGCCGAGAAGACATTTCCAGAGCCCGTGACGATTCGATAGTAGAGCTCGGGCGCCGCCAACGCCGACGCGATCGCGATCGCTCGCGTCCACGGTCCGGCGCGAGACGACCCCGAAACCAACCGCGCGCTCGCGGACAACCACGCCAAACCAGAAATCATAAACGTCGACCCTAACACCGTGGCATCTATCGCGCGCTTAAAGCCAATCCCGCTCGAGTACGCGTATCCGCACGCCCCAAACGTACCCGCGACACCGAGAGCGACGAAACCGCGTTCCAACGCCGAAAACGCGTCGCCGAGCCGCCACGAAGCGCACCTCGCGAGCGCCACCGCGAACGCATCGAGCGCCCATTTCCCACTGATGAGACGAAGCGCCACAAACCAACCGATCGCCGATACCAACGTCCGTCGCGCGTCCGTCGTCGCGCTCCACGCGTCGACGTACCCGATGGAACCGGCGACGCTAAACGCGCTGTTCAACGCGAACGCTCTCGCGCTCTTCTCGCCCAACACGCTTCCGCTCGTCGCGCACAGCGCCCATATCGGGGATAGAAGCGCGTACGCATTCGTTAAATCGTCGTCATCGTCCTCACCCGACCCTCCTCGTCGTCGCGTACTCGAGAGGACGCCGTACGCCGTGAGAAGGAGCATGGCGACGCACACGAGTTCGTTTTCACCAATCGCATCGAATCGCAACGAAACGTATTCCCACGCAATGTACAACGAAACGAGCGCGGCGACGAGCGATTGCGCGCGCGCCGCACCGATATCCATCATCGTCGGCTTCGGCGTGACTGACTGAATGCCTGACTGACGGACGGACGGACGGACGGACGACGCCGTGCGAACGAGTGACGCCTCCCGCCAGGTCGTTACTGTTGGACGCGTTTCGTTTTCACATGAATGCGGAAACTCTCGCGAGCGTCCGCGAGAGCGTGTACGCGAGACTCGCAAAGTGCGGCGCGTTCGATGACGACGACGACGACGACGACGCGCGCGGGTTCGGTGCGCGGTTCGCGGGGGTTGGTGAGGATGGGCGCGTCAAAGGTGAAGTTGATGATTTGGACTTTATTCGAACATCGTTGCGACAGCTCCCGAACGCACGACGGGTGAGACTCGGTGGTGCGGCGATCGAGGGACGATTCGACGTGGCGACGTGTGAAGACGCGGCGAGGGTGGCGTGTTTCGTGCTGTCGTTTTGGAGAGAGCTCGCGAGGGTGCGCGCGGTGGGGAGGGAGTTGAGCGTTGAGAGTTGAGTTTTGAGCGCGGGCGGCGTTTCGATCCTTCATCGACGGCGAACATTTATCGACGGTGGTTATTTATCGACGCAGGTAAATGATTCGTAAAGGTGGATTCGGGCAAAAGGCACGCGGGAATGCCATCACAAAAGGATTGGCACTTCGTGTCGTTCTGCGTGCGCTCGTGGTCTGTTACGCGCTCGCGTCGTGCGGGGTTCGCGCCGCCGAAGAAGACGCACACTCGAATCGAAGAAGCCTCGTCGATGTCACAGGGAGCGCGTTTTTTGACGTGTTTGGGTTTGAATTAACCGCGGCGGCGGCGTTTGATCCTATTTGTGAGTTTCTCAATCCGTTTCTTCGGCCAGAGTATCGTCTCAGTGCGTGCGAGATTGCTCCGGAGGATGAGTACGGTGGCGCCGAGTACGAATTTCCGGAATCGAGCGAGGAGCGTGTCGTTCCGGGCGGCGTCGTTCCGGGCGGATCCTTTGGCGGTGGATTCTCTGGTAACGCCGCGCAAGGTATAGGTGGCGCTGCGATAGGCGGCGTCGCAGGAGGATCGGGAGCGGCGCTCGGATCCCTCGGTCTTGGCGGCGTTGGGCGGTGAACCAAGTTCTTTCACCTCGGCTGCGCGAACGGGGCGAGACATTGTTTCATTCTCTTTGTAATAACATGTAAACACGTGAGTGTCGTTCTTGTACCGAGGAGAGTGAACGAAATTTTCGTCAAGATATTATTGATGAATTTACAAAAAGAATTCTAGTGAGTGGACTCGCGCTTGCTGACTTATCGACTAGTCGAAACCGTTTAGGCAGACTTGGCCGCCTTGCGCTCTTCAGCCAACGCGCTCATGATGGTTTGCGGCACTTGTTCGTATCTCGCGAGCTTCATGGAGTAGTTGGCGCGACCCTTGGTCATACCACGCAATTTGGAGACGTAGTTGAACATCTCGGCGAGCGGGACGAAAGCCTTGACAGTCTTCATTCCACCCGGCTTGTCGCCGAGCTCAGAAACGGCGCCACGGCGAGAGTTCAAGTCACCGATGACATCACCCATGGACTCTTCCGGAGTGATAACGTCGACTTGCATGACCGGCTCCAAAAGCTTCGGGGCGCACTTGGCGATACCTTCACGGAACGCACCCTTGGCGGCGATTTCGAAAGCCATGACGGAAGAATCGACATCGTGGTAAGAGCCATCGAACAACGTGGCGCGCATATCGACGACCGGGAAACCGGCAATGATACCAGAGCCCATCATCTCTTCCAAACCCTTTGCGACACCCGGGATGTATTCCTTCGGGACGGTACCACCCTTAATGTCGGTGGTGAACTCGAAGCCGCTACCCGGTTCGAGCGGTTCGAACTTGATTTGCACTTCGGCGTATTGACCAGAACCACCAGATTGCTTCTTGTGGGTGTACTTGATTTCACCCGGCTTGGAAATGGACTCACGGTAGTTGACTTGCGGCGCGCCAACGTTGGCTTCAACCTTGAATTCACGCTTGAGACGGTCGACGATAATGTCGAGGTGGAGTTCACCCATACCTTCAATGACGGTTTGGTTGGTTTCCTCATCGCGGGTGAAGTGGAAGGACGGATCCTCCGCGGCGAGCTTGATCAAACCGGCGGACATCTTTTCGACATCAGCCTTGGTCTTCGGCTCAATGGCAACCTTAATGACCGGATCCGGGAATTCCATGCGTTCGAGGATGATCGGCTTGCTTTGTTCGCACAAGGTGTCACCAGTAGTGGTGTCCTTGAGACCGCCAATGGCGACAATGTCACCAGTGCGCGCGGACTTGATGTCTTGGCGCTCGTTGGCGTGCATTTCGAGGAGACGACCGACGCGTTCCTTCTTACCCTTGACAGAGTTCCAGACGTAAGAACCGGCGTCCATGACACCAGAGTACACACGGGTGAAGGTGAGGGAACCGACAAACGGATCCGTCATAACCTTGAACGCCAAGGCGGAGAGGGGCTCGTCGTCAGAAGCCTTGCGGGTGAGCTTCTCCTCGGCATCGTCGACAGCGGTACCTTGGACGTCGGCAACGTCGGTCGGGGCCGGCAAGTAGTCGAGAACGGCGTCAAGCATCGGCTGGACACCCTTGTTCTTGAACGCAGAGCCGCACAAGACCGGAACAAAGGCGAGGGCGCAGGTACCCTTGCGGATGCAGGCCTTGAGCTCTTCTTCGGTCGGTTCTTCACCGTCGAGGTACTTCATCATGACATCGTCATCTTGTTCGACGGCGATTTCAATCATTTCGGCGCGCATTTCTTCAGCCTTTTCCTTGAGGTCATCCGGGATTTCGACGACGTCCCAAGACGCGCCGAGTTCTTCACCCTTCCAGACGAGCGCCTTCATGGTGATGAGGTCGACAACACCGGCGAATTCATCTTCGGCACCGATCGGGATTTGCAACGGGCACGGGCGCGCACCGAGGTTCTTGACAATCATGTCAATGGTTCTGTAGTAGTTGGCACCCATGCGGTCCATCTTGTTGACGAAGCAGAGGCGCGGGACGTGGTACTTGTCCGCTTGACGCCAGACAGTCTCAGACTGCGGTTCGACACCGGCGACAGAGTCGAAAAGGCAGATGGCACCATCGAGAACGCGGAGCGCACGTTCGACTTCAAGGGTGAAATCGACGTGACCCGGGGTATCGATAATGTTGATGCGGTGATCCTTCCAAGACGTAGTCGTCGCGGCGGAGGTAATGGTAATACCACGCTCTTGTTCTTGTTCCATCCAATCCATGGTGGCCGCACCTTCGTGCACCTCACCAATCTTGTGAGAGCGACCGGTGTAGTAGAGCACACGCTCGGTCGTCGTCGTCTTACCGGCGTCAATGTGCGCCATGATACCAATGTTACGGTACGTGCTGAGCGGCACTTGGCGCGCCGATTCGTCGGCGGCGGCGGCGCGAACGACGGCGCGGGCGCGGTTCGCCTTGGTCTACGCGCGGTTAAAAAATACACACACACACATCGTCAGTCTTCGTTCGGATTCCAATCCCCATCGCTCGAGTCGATGACGATGAATGAATGAAATGAAACAAAAAATCTCTCCATCTTCGACGCGCGGGACACCCCCCCCTCTACAATATGGACATCTCTTAGCGCACAGTGCGCCCTCGGTTTTCACGACGAAAAGAGCCCCCACAGCCGCCGCCCGGGACGAATCGACGAATGGTCCCGATGGATGATTCCCGCGAAACCTCTCGACGCCGCCGACGCGCCGCCGAGCGCCGCCGACGATTCCGAAGACCAAACCGAGGTCATTTTCCTCGTCGACCGTCGTCGTCGTCGTCGCCGTCGTCGTCGTCGTCCTCGTCGTCGTGGAAGATGACCAAAGACACGATGCGTCGGACGCCGCCACCCTTATCCGACGCGATTCGCCCCGAGCGCGTCGCGGAATCCTTCCCGCGCCCCGCGTCGCGCGCGCGAGGTCTCCCCGGTCCCCCCATCGCGCGCGCGCGAGTCCCGCACGGTCACAAAAAAATTCATCCGTTCGTTCCCCGTTCGCCGTCGTCGTCCCGTCGTCGAAAGCGACGAACCCGCGCGTCGAAGCGACGTCACGCGTTTCCAAGCCGTGACGTCGTCCGTCGTCGTCCGTCGTCCGGTGCAAACGCTTCCGCTTCCGCGTTCCGAGAGAGAGAGAGATATGTATATACCGAGAAGTCGCGGGGTATCGAACGCGAACGAACTCACCGTCGTCTTGCGCGCGCCGCGCACGCGCGCGGGCACGACGCTGCTTCGCGAAGCCAGAGAGTTCGCGGCGGACATCATGATTGCTTTCGGGTGAGCCTTCGTGGTGCGGGAGAGTGACGCGTCGAGTCGAGTCGCGGGCGACCCGACCCGAGAGTGGAATTGATACTTTTCAAACACGGGTAATGATGAATGATCGATCCGACTCGTCTGATATCACCCTCCCGGCCTGGCTCATTAATGGTCCTGATCGAGCTACAGTACATAGTGTCGTCGCGTGAAGAGACTCGTCGACGGGTCAGCACTCGTCGATCGGTGCGGTGTGCGACCGACCGACGGTTTCGACGGACAGTGCGCGACGCCGCGATCGCATGCGAGCGGCGACGCGAGTGGTGACGGCGCGAAGGACGGCGGTGAGAAGAACGCGATCGGAAGTCGGCGCGTCCTCGACGACGATAGCGATAGCGATAGCGACGACGGGCGGGAGAAGAAGAGCTCTTCGTGGCGGCGCGGGGTACTTTTCACTCGGACGAGCGGGTCGTTGCTGCGCGGCTGCGCTCGCGGCGTTGACGGCGTCGACGGCGCGAGCGGCGTCGTACGAGGCTCGAAGAAGCGCGTCGTACTCGACGACGACGACGACGACGCGAGCGACGGTTTCGACGTCGGGCGGGATGTCGGGCGGGGCGGCGGATGGGGCGTACCCGGCGCCGATCGTCGTCGAACCGCGAGACGGGGCGCGGGCGGATTGCGCGTTCATCATGCTTCACGGATTGGGTGATACCGGACACGGATGGGCGGGGGCGTCGACGCAGATTGAGACCCCGCGCGGGGCGAACGTTCGGTGGGTGTTTCCGACCGCCAAGACGGTTCCGGTGACGTTAAACATGGGGATGCGAATGACGGCGTGGTTTGACTTGAACGCTTTGGACGAAGCGAGCGTCGTCGACGACAGGGCGATGATCATGGAGAGCGTCGCCTACGTCGATTCGTTGGTTAAGGCGCAGATTGAGAGCGGAATCCCGAGTGAGAAAATCATCATCGGTGGGTTCTCACAAGGTGGGGTGATTGCGCTGACGGCGGCGCTCAGGAGCGAGGTGAAACTCGCCGGATGCGTGGCGTTGAGCACCTACCTACCGCTGCGCGGCGACTACCCGGGCGCGTTTGGTCCGCACGCCAAGACGATGTCGTTTTTGCAAGGTCACGGGACGAACGATATGGTGCTTCAGTACTCGTACGGTGAGCGTTCGTTCGAGTTTATGAAGACGAATGGTGTCAATGTGGATTTCAAGACGTATGTCGGAATGGCGCACAGCGCGTGCGCGGAAGAGTTTGACGACATCAAAGATTTCCTCGCGTCGGCGTTGGCGTAGCGTACACTGCTGCGATGTTTAATTTTAATCATGGTACATGTTCTAATACAATCCGTTTATTTCTATGCACTCTCTCATCTCATCATTCGTCCGCGAGGGTGCGTTGCGCCTTTTTATCCGCGTCGGCTTCGTCGCGAGGCGAAGCGGGAGACCGCGGCGTCTTTGGCGACTTTGAAGCCCTCGGAGGAGGACTGGGTGATCTTGCCACGGCTGAGGGCGACCCTCTCCGCGACGACGAGTTTTTCACCGACTCGTCGATCGATCCGCTTAAATCTTCATCCATGGTCCAATCCGGGATGAACAAGTAAATGAATGGAATCGAAAGCAGAGGAATCACCATGCCCGAAGTGACGAGGAGCGGAATGAGCCGATCAAAGTTGCAATTTCCAGTGACCAAATCGGTGTGAATGCCGACGAAAGTCATGGATGCGGAACCCATCGTGACAGCGAGCGCTTGACCGACGTTAACTATTCCGCCGAGGAGGGTGTATAGTGTCGTCTCTACGTTCTTTTCGCAAACTTTCGAGAGCACAGCGGCGCTAGGCATAAAGGTGAAGATATACGCAACGCCCTCGATGACGCCTTCACCGAATACGTACGCGCTTCGATCGTCGATACCCATTCTAAGATTGAGTCTCATGATTATCCAAACATCCATCGATTTGGCGATAATCTTTGTCACGGTGCTCGCTATGAATACGTATCTCACCTTGGATCGGCTCAGGTACTCTTGAAACAAGTAAATTCCGATAAACTGCGCCACGAGGGCGACGGCGAAGGTGATGACGCTGAAAAAGACGTAATCAAAGTGTGGCCCGTCTGGCACGCACTGCCTGTCCTCTGTGAACCAGTACACCTTGGCTTGCTTGACGTTGACGCAGAGGAAACGTTCAATCAAAAGGTACATCAACATGAGCGCGGTGCGTTTTTCTAACTTCCAGTACAGCGTGCCCATGAGCAAGAGGAGCATGCCGAAACAACATCCGAAACAGAGGTACAAGTTGCGTTCAATTTCATCGATGAGTTGCATGACGATGACAAGCACGGAGATGACCGTGACCACCATGGTTACGGTAAACATGTCCCAGTGCTTCTTCGCCAACGCGTGTGCGTTAAAGTTCGCTGGATCCTCCGGAAGCAGCCCGCTCGCCGTGGTGAAGACAAACTGCAACGCCGTCGGCACCGCCATCCAATAAATCAAATTGTACCTCCCACTCGCCAACCCAAAATACGACAACAACGTCCCGATCAAGCTCCCCGCCGTCGCCACAGACCACTGCCACGTCATCAAATCACTCCCACTTCGCTGCACCGCCGACATGGCTTCAAACACTCTCGCCCCGGTGAGCGTATCCGAAAACGCCACCCATGTGTTCACGCCCAACACCAAGCTCGTGAAATACCTCGAGTTCCACGGCCCAAAATCCCCTTGCGCGAGCAAAGCCAAGCACACCGTTCCCAACGTGGCGAAAATACTCAAATAATACCTCTTCCTGTACCCACCAATCGGGAGCGTGTCCGTCACCAAACCACAAAGCGGTTTCAACATCCACGGAAAGCTCACCAAAACGTCAAATCTCTGAAACGCCTGCGCGCTAAATTTGAGATACGTCTGCGCATAGGGCAAAAACGTCGTCATGATCAAGTGTTTACCGATGCCCTTGATGAAAAAATCTGAGGATATTATAAACGCCATCATCGGCCATCCATACGTCTCGCGTATGCGGTTCGAAAACGTCTTCACTCGGGTCCAAGGATGTCGTTTCTGCATCGCTGATGATGTTGAATCGTCAGCGTCGTCAACCGTTTTACCACCCATCGCGTCCGTTCCAGTGCGCCGACGCCGACGGCGGGACGACGATGGTTATTCCTTCACCACCTCGTCCGCCACGGATCGCGTCGTCGTCGCTCGCGCGGTACGAACGGTTGGCTGTGGCGTTCGACCAGTTAGGGGGTGTTGGAAGTTTTTCTCTAGAAACGCGCTCTTCAACCGACGAGCTACGTGCTACCTAACGATCTATGGATTGAATATTATACGAATCGGATAGACTACTACCTAGTGCATGTATAGCTATTTTTTAGCGATGAGAGGCGCGCGCTCGGCCTTGGACGTCTCGGTCGCCGCCTTGCCCGTGTCGAAATCGACGACGTCTTGCATGTTCATATTCGGCACTAAGACAAACGTCAACGGAATGGATAAAAGCGGGAGAATCATCCCACACCAGAAAACGAGACTGGGTAAACCGGTGAAATCGCACGATCCGGACGCAATGTCTGTCTTGATTCCGACGAGGTTCATGGCAAAGACGCCGAGAGCGCTCGAGAGGGAACCGCCGAGGTTGTTGAAGCTCGCTAAAATGGCAAACATTGTCGCCTCCATGTTTTCCGGACACATTTTCGACATGAGCACCACGCTCGGCATGGCTGCCATCATCCCCACCATTGGTTCGAGAACCGTGTCGCCGACGAGGTAGAAAGCCTTGTCAGAGACGCCCAAAACGGTGCGGTTCCACCTGTTGACGATGCAGAGATCGCCAAAGCTCGCGACGGAGCTCAGTATGGCAGACATCCAAAACGCGAATCGCACGTTGGCGTTGGAAAAGAAAACCTGAAACAGATACACTCCGATTGCGGTACACACTCGAGCGATGATCGAGGTGTAGACGGAGAAGAATAGGTAATCAAATTGCGGTCCACCCGGATTGCACTGCTCGTCCACGGTGAACCAGTACGTCATGGCGCTGCCAAAGGAGACACTCAACACGCTCGTGAGGAAGAGGAAAAACGTCACGTTGGCGATGGATCTCGGCAGCGATATGTACATGGAGACGCTCAAGCATAGCGTCACCGCCAAGGTGACGGCTAAATCGGCAAATTTGTTCTCTAACTGCATAAACTGCACCACAGCCAAGAGCAAGCACATCATCGCCATGAATATGGACATCGTGAACACTTTGACATTCTTTTTCCACAATTCGCTCCCCGTAGCCCGCTCCGTCGTCTCCCCAGCGCTCTCTGCCGCGTCCACACCGGTCTCGTCCGTCACAATCTTCTTTTCTGGAAGCCAACCCGCGAGCGAGGTGTACAAGGCTTGCCCGCTCAGCGGTACGGCGATCCAAAACAAAGAGTTGTAATTCTCCGACTTGATCGAAAAAAACCCGAGCCCAGTGGCGAAAATAGACCCCACGGTGATGCACAACCACACGAAACTCACCATATCAGACGACCTCTTTGGATTTTCTCGCATTTTCTCCGTGTACTTGCCCTCGGTTAACAAATCCGCCACGGCGACTTGCGTGTTCACCGCCATCAGCGCCAAGACAAACGACCCACCCATCGCCGGTGTAAAATCCGTCACCGCCAGGTAAAGCATCGCGCAAAAACCGAGCGCAGAACTCATCGCGATGTAATACCTCTTCGAGTACCCACCTATCGGGTACAAATCACTCACCATTCCAAACAACGGCTTCACCGTCCACGGAAACACGGCGACGATGCCGTACCGCTGCATCGTCGCCGCTGAAAACTTGAGATACTGCTGCGCGTACGGCAACGTCGCCGTCGCGATGAGCTGCAGCATCGCCCCTTTCAATCCAAACATCACGGACGCGATGAATTTCACCAGAGAGTCCCCATACGTCGCTCTCAACGCTTGAAACTCTCGCACTGGATTCCACCGTTCACGCCACGTCGTCGTCGTCGCCTCTTCTTCTTTCGACGCCGACGCCGTCGCGGTCGCGGTCGCGTCGACGCGCGTTGCCGCCTTCTCCATCGCCACCGGTGTGGGTTCGAATCCGTGGCGTTCGACGCGCTGTTTTCGCCGCGCGAGACGCGACGCGGTCTGTGGATGCAACGCGAAACGAAATGGTGTTGGCGAGCGAGTTGGGACTGCGCCGAAAAGCGGATTGGGTTCGGACGCGGAAGGCGCGACGATTCGACACCGTGGGAAAGCAAAGCGATGCGTTTGAATGACAAAGAGTCTCTATCGTGATGGCGAGAGCGGATTTCGCGTCGGCTCTCGCGTCACAGCGTGAAGAAGAGCTTGATTAGACCTCTGAGGTAACCGACGATTTCGGACGCGCCGAGCTTGGACTCGCCGTAGAGCCGATCGACAAAGGTTATGGGAACCTCACCGACGGTGTATCCCGCCTTTTTCGCGCGAACTATGATTTCCATCTGAAACACGTACCCTTTAGATTGCACCGCAGACACCAAGGCTTTTAAAACATCGCGCTTGTACAATCGAAAGCTCCCCGTGAGATCGCTCGCGCCGGGCGCCAACGCCACCTTTGCGATGTAGTTGGCCGCGCGAGACGTCAATTTACGCCTAAAATCCCACCCAGCGACGCCACCACCTTTCGCGTACCGCGTCCCACTCACAACATCTAAATCATTCGCCCTTCTCATCCTTAAAAAATCGCCGATATACTTTGGATGATGGCTTAAATCCGCATCCATGATCACCACCTCGGCGCCTCTCGCGCGCGTCAACCCGTGGACGTACGCGCTTCCTAATCCCAATTTCCCCGGTCTTTCCATCAACACCAACCCATCTCCGTCGTCGTACGCCCGCTGAATCTCTCGCACGACGTCCGCGGTTCCATCCGGGGAGTTATCGTCCACGACGATGATCTCCCATCGTCCGCGTTCGTCGTTAAACGCGCGTTCCGACTCTCGAATCAATTCATACAGCGTTCCAATGTTCACCCTTTCCTCGTACGTCGGGACGATTATCGACACCGACACCGACACCGCGTCGTGGTCGTCGACGCCGGCGTCGCTCCCGCGTCCTCGCCGGGTCGACCGACGGCGCATCGACGGACGACGACCGACGACGGACGCGCGCGCGAGCGAGAGAGTGCGCGCGCGCGAGTCGATCCGTCGGTCCACGCGACACTCCATGGCGTATTATACTAATTTTAGGTCTGTTATACTGGATTTTATAATA
>JACLAB010014625.1_pt1 | contig 13429 bp, 8 predicted proteins | sample 8027921 | NCBI WGS metagenome assembly JACLAB01 (sample SAMN15725117, study PRJNA655200) | protist metagenome | isolation source: fluorescence activated cell sorting (FACS) single amplified genomes of... | place: USA: West Boothbay Harbor, Gulf of Maine | collected 2000-07-19
TGCATAGGTATTTTTGGCAAATTTAGGGGAGCAGTCAAAACTTTCACCCTATTCTCCTGTAAGAGAGCTGTAAAAACTGTCACCCTCTCTTCCCTGCATGCGTCAAGCGGGAGCACGCGATTTTTTTGTTTATATAGGAACGAAAAGAAGAAAAGGCGAAACAAAGAAAGCTGCAAGAAGAATGGACTCGAGAGCGCGCGGCTAATAAAAAAACTCGTCTGTTTAATCCAAACACCTTTGTCACGGCCGCGCACGGGTACGCGAGATGGTTAAGGGAACAATCAGAGGAAATAAAGGCGGCTGCGAGAAGAGAGGATTCGAGAACGCGCGGCTCAAAAAGCTCTTCCGTTGTTTGCTCCTCGCGGGTTTGATCACGACGGCGATGGAACGCCTCAACTCAAATACAGTGAGTTTACCCTGATTTACCCTGATTTTACCTTCGTACCTTCGTATTTCTTAAGTGATGCTGCTTATGACAAGTACACTATATTTATTATCAGCGCCTCCGGCACTTCGGCCGTCGGTCAGTTGGGGGAAGTGCGGGTCGGGTTGATCGGCGGTCTCGATCGGGACAGTGGTTTGAAACTCATACTCCAAGTCACGAACGGTGCCTCCACGTCGTCGCCCGGCGTGCCGTCGAGGTTCGTCGGATAGAGTCGTCCCACGCCTCCCCGCGTGCGCCCGCGCGCGCCGCGCGCGCAAGTGGAGCGTCGCCCGAGCGTGAAGAGCCACGACGCGTTGAGTTGCGAACCCTCACTCGAAAGTACCACTCTGGTGAAACACGCAAGAACTGAAAGCGCGCGCCTGATCAAAGTTAGGGCGTGGCCACAGGGCCGAGACGCACGTGATTGGTCGAAATTTCACCCCCGGAGACCAGAAGCGAGTCCAGGTGGGAGAAAATGCTTCGCACTTCCCCCAAATAGTATCGCCTTGTGGTTGAGGATGTGGTGGACCCCGTTTTGCGTGACAGCTAGTGTTTACATCCACCGTGGTGGCACTCGAGTTGCTTGTCGATGAGGAGTTGCATGGTGACCGGGTTGAGGTTGAGCTCGTGGCGGATCCGGTTCTTCACGTGATAGAGAGAAGAGCTCCGATGTTTTTTCGAAGGGCGTGGCAGGCCGCTGCGCCGTCACCCCTGAGAGAGTCCGTGGATTCGCGACTTGGGGTTAAACGTTGGATCTAATGGATTAATGACTGTGCCCCCGCGTGCCCTCACAATGTCCGCAACCAGAGCGCTATATCCACCACCTCCCTGGACAAATACTCGAGCAGAGCACAACAAAATAAAATCTTCATCCGGTGTATTATTGACTTGGACTCGCACACTAGGAAAGAACTCACGCCAAAAATGTGCCATGTTCAACAAGTACGCTTTGTCGACACTATAATTACCGTTTCGTGGATCCAGCGTACGAGTCCAATGTCGCATGTCACCTACTATGACGACGCTTCGAGCTTCATTGGAGAAGGACAACTTTTGCAACACAGGAATATACCACTTTTTTGATAAAGCATAAAATTTACTTTCACTTTCCGGATTGAAAAAACAGTCTTCGTAATTATTCCAACAGTCGGGAACATTCGTACGATCGCCTCTACACGGATAGTCATACTGAGCACACAGGCCGTCCCCGATTCTCACGTGAACTATGACCGTACTTTCGTCGAGTTCGGGTCTGCGATATTGTGTCAAGTTTAAGACGCGAATCAACGCAGGAATGTCGTTCGACTTCGACGTTTCTTTCACGTAAGAGCATAGAATGGTGTTGGGAAAAGACTCGCAACCAGCTGCTCCGTGCTTTCGCGCGATGCCGTCTGAAATCCGGTATTCGTTCCAGGGATGCGGCGGATATTCGTGCGAAACCTCGAAGTTTGCTTGTCCGCGAGGATACGAAGACAAGGATAGTGAACCCAAAACCAAAAGAGCTACCGGCCAAAAACTCAGCGGGCGGCACTTCATCAGAACAAGTGACCTCCAATAGCTAATAATTTTGCACCTGCTAATACTGCTAGACTAATTTATTTATTACTGATATTTTTACTTAGACTGCGTACGGACTACTTTCGTACCTTCGAAGGTACTTTCGTACTTTCGTACGAAAGTACCTTCGTACGTGCCTTCGTACGTACTTTCGTACTTTCGAAAGTACGAAAGTACCTTCGTACGAAGGTAGCTAGCTAGCTACCTTCGTAATATATGCATGAAGGTATCTAACTATCTATCTATCTACGTACATTTTGTAATAACGACACGCAGACCACTACGTGTACTTTAAGGCCTTCGAAGATACTTTCGAAAGTACGAAAGTACGAAAGTACTTTCGAAAGTACTTTGTACCTTGCTTTTCGTACGAAAGTACTTCCGTACTTCCGCGTAACGCGTTACTTCCGCGTACTTCCGTACTTCCGTACTTCCGTACATACTTGATATCGATATCGGGGTTTTCGACCAACCAGCTAACCAAATCAGCACAAACACCCACGCTTGCGGTCGTGACGTTTCTTTCTACTGACTCAGGTCAGGACACCACTGCCATGGACTATATCAGTCGACGTTATTCATGAAAAAAATCTTGCCAGGAGCGCATACTTGAATAGGTGCTCGGAAAATGGGGCGTTTTCGCAAAATCGAGTTCGTAACTGCTCGCGACCTGCTTAATATTCGCGCAGGCAACCGGACCTGCACATTTCTTGTGGCATACTTCGTTTGTATGCTCCCTGTCTTGAGCATATTTACCGTGTTTGACTCGACGACAGATTTCAAACATGTAGAGCCACACGGCTTGAACGCGACATTCTGCGAGGAGTTAGTTGGCTGTGCAACTCCGTCGCCTGAAAAGAAAATAATTTCATTTGCTTTATTCAAACCGAGCGGGTTTGTCTCCAGTGATGAACTTCTTCACGGAACCAGCGATCCATTCCACTGGTTCAAGCAGGGCGCAATTCAAAATATTCGCGATGCGAAACTTTATTACCCAGAGTGGACGGTACGAATTTATGGCTTCGGTTTGACGGCCAAAATTGAAACCGTTCTTCGAAAAGCAGGGAAAAATGTTGAAGTAATTAGGTGCTCAATGACCAGTCCTATGGCAAAAACACAGTCAAGAATGATGATGTCTCGTTTCCTTGCCATGGACGATCCTTGTGTAAAACTTGTTATCGTTCGTGATACTGATAGTCGGTTCAGCCCAAGAGAACTCTTTGCTGTGAACGAGTGGATAAGCAGCGACCAGCACTTTCACGTCATGCGAGATCACGCGGAACACAATACCGAAGTCCTTGGTGGAATGTTTGGTCTTAAAAGGGGGGCACTCGGAGAATCCACGACTATGAGCAACCTGATCAACATCGCATTCACTGATAACCCAGAGCGCATCGACGGAGCCAGGGGAGAAGACCAGTCATTTTTGAAACGGTACATATGGCCACTTGTTATGAAGGACACACTGGGGCACGATATGGACACGAAGCGCTGTTTCTTGTACGGTTCAAAACGGTGTAAGGGCTTCCCAGTCGGTGAAAGAGACGAGGAAAAAAACTTTTTTGTGGGGGCTCCTTTCAAGCCATCGTACAGCAGAGCAGTTGCGCAGGGTTTGAAGAGCTATAACTGCACGATTACTTGTCGCAGTGACTGAGTATTACGAGGGATGAAGGGAGGGGCACTACCCAAAGAGAATAATTATATCGTTGCTCGGAAAGCGGACGAGCTCGCGAAGCTCACAGGCTTACGTTTGCGGTGGTCGCTGCTTGTGGTCGCTGCGGTGGTGGTGATCGGTCGTTTTCGACGATCTGACCGGCAAAGTGCACGTTTTCGAGGCTTTTGAAACCGTTTCAGATCAGAGGGACGCGGAAGCTCGAGAGGTGGCGAAGGATGGGGCGATCATTTGTCAACATGGCGCCGAGCGAAGTTTAATAAAAACGTACGGCGACCCGACGAACATGTAAATACTCATAAATTCACCCTCTACACCCCCTCGCGCGGCGTTGAAACGTCGCTCACGTCGCCTACGACGCGTTTATGAAAGCATAGTCTTGGTCCAAACTCGACCTGTGCGTTTTTGCTTTTTTCACGAACTTGTCGATGGCGGTGTGGTCCTTGACGTCGCCGCCGGGAGCATGATATATTCGGTATGCTCGCTTGTACTCGCGCGTCTTCCTCGCGAACCTTCGCATTCGCTCGATGTCGATCGACACGAAGGCTTTCAAGATGTTCGAGTGGAGGTGCTTTGGGTTACAATCGTTGAGCCACCGGAAGTCGCGTTTCGTTTTTCCCCACGCGAGCTCGACGCCACACCCCGCGATCTCCGGGTGGGCCTTCGGCGTCATCACGAGCACGTGCCCGCGATCGAGCACGAGCTGCTGCAGAGCTGTAGTCTCCGTGGCAAAGTCCTCGCACGCCATGAGCACGGCGGTGGCTCTTTCGAGGTTCAAGTTTTCCGTTCCACAAACCCCTGTGAAAATACGAACTGTCTGTCAGCTGAATCAAAAACAAAAACTGTGCTGCAGCAGCAGATGTCACAGCTGCACGCGCCGCGGCGTCAGCTTTCGAACGCGGGGTCGCACGCGGGGTCGCGAGCTTACCGAAGAAGCGATGCACGAGCTCGTGCTGACGCTGTAGCTTGTGCAGCTGCCGGGCGGACGCGTGCGAGAGGTCCTCGCCGCGCTCGGCGCCGCCGCGGGCGGCTTCCTCGATTTCCAGCAAATCTTCTGCGAGGCTCTTCCTCTTCCCACCAACGCCTCGGGGCGTCCGTCGTACATCTCCGCGCTCTTCAGGCGCCGCCGGCGCTTCTTCGCCCCCGACGCCTTCAGCTTCTGCATGAAGGCCTGATTGCGCTGCTCGTCCACGGCCGAAATGGTGCGGGCGCTGTGTAGGAGCGCGCGGTCTTCGCGCGTCATCGCCGCGACGAGATCCTTCATGGGCGGGTACAACAACTCGACCCAAAGACGGAACCGCGGCGCGTCCCTCTCCGCGGCGAGGCGGCTCGCGTACGTCGGGTTGTCGTACTCGGCGGCGCCGTTCTGGAGGGCGCTCTCCGACGCGTTGCTATGCACATCCTTCGGTTTCATCTTCTTCCGCGACACGGCGACGCGAAGGGAAAACGACGCGGACGTTCCACAGGACGTTCCAGTGGACGACCTCCGTTTTTCTTTCACCCTCGGCTCCGATCTCGCGCGCGTGTACTCGTCCTCGCCGCGGAGAAGGCGCCCCGCTTTCGCCGCGAGCTCGTCCATGGTCGTCGCGAGTCCTGCGCGTCCTCGCGCGTCGACGCGCGCGTCGATATGACGCGTCTTCGCTCGCCGTCGTCGGATGTCCGAACTTGCACTTAGCGCCGAGTTCATCGAATTCTTTAGTGCAATCATCTCAACCAAACAACCTAAATCGCTTCTCGTGGTCATTTCCAGCAACTTTACCAATCATTGTCCGGCGCGAAAGTGCCTCCCTCTACCTTGGGTCGCCGTCGAAGTCGACGAGGTGATATCTGACGGGAAAAAAGCACGGGCGAACCCTTCGGACAAGACGCCCCACCACCCGAGCGGTCCCGTTTCGCCCCCTCGCGGCTAGGGTCCTCGAGCCCTAGTTAGGTTTAGGGTTACGCGTTCGCGTCGGAGCGAGCTCGGCGTCGCGACCGTAACCGTAAACCTAACTAGGGAACGAGCACCCTAGTCGCAGGGTGGCGAAGCGGTGGCCGCGAGTTTTAGGATATTGAAAAACGTAGTTCCACCCGAGTACTTTCGAAAGTACGTGTACTTTCGTACGTTGTAGTAGGGCTAGTTGGAAAAAAATGTTTTGGGGCCACACAGAACAGGTACTGTAGCCCTACACGTAGTACACGTAGGCCACACGGGTTTGGTGGTCTAATTTTATACGGAGTTTCTTGAGTCAGGCGTTATAACGTGCTTGAAAAGTCGTGCGCGACTCCCGTAACAACGCGCGCGTGTGGCGACCTAGTACCGACCCGCGCGTCGCCGTCGGCACGCTCACCGCATCCAATGGTCGTCATTACGCCGCTTACGGGCAACGGTTCGCAAGAAAACGAACATACCATCGTCCCGGCCGCGCCTATTTCCGCACCCGTCGAGGTAGATGCTGATGCCGCCGCGACTTTGGCCATTTTGAACGCATCGGACCCCACCGACCCCCTCGGGCTCGTGCCGCGCGATTTGAACGTTCCCACGGACAAATGGACGGTGAAAAAGACTATCCACATCGCCATCTCGACCTTCGAGGGCGACATGGACGCCAACGTCAAGAAGTTGACCGAGGCGTGGGTGGACTCGAAGGTCCATCTGCAGCGGAAGCTGGACTGGAATAACGAACATTGGACCTCATGGGAGTACGCGTGCTGTCATCGGAAAAAGAAGTGCCCATTCCGAGCGAAGGCGACCAGGCGCTACCTTGAAGGCATTGGGGACACGATCGAGATTGAAGTCAAGGGCGAGCACACCGATCACGCGACACGGGAGAAGCAGTTCGGGCTCTCCGAAACGGTGAAGGGCTTTATCAACGCGAGGATCCACATGAAACCGATGTCATGCCACATGGAGTTGGTCAAGTGGTACGACGGCGCCCACGCGGGGGTCACGGTCGCACAGGTGCAGGCCTATTATGGGAATAACAAGAAGCGGATAGCCGCTGCTAGGTTCAAGAACACGGTCGCGGGCTGGCGCGAATGGGTGAAGAAGCACCCGTGGCACCCGCACCTCGCCGATGACGTTTCCGCCGTTGCATATTCCAAGTTCGAAATGCCCGGGTGCTTCCATGTGCTCCTGACCACCAACCGCATGCTCAAGAGCATCGTCGAGCAGCGCCGCTACCATCACGCGTACAAGCAGGCCGACGCCACCTGGAAGATAACATGGGAGGGGCATCCGCTGTTAGTCATGGGCACGGTGGACTGGGGACAGAGATTCATCCCCTCCGCTTTCATGCTGTCCAGGTCTGAAACCGACGACGATTACGGCAGCATGGAGGAGGCTGTCTACAACTGCCTCGTGCAGATGTATCCCGCGCGGACGCCCGACGGAGAGCTCGCCCGCGCCATACCTATCCTCTGCTCGGACGGCGCGTTGGCGATAAAGAACGGAGACATGGCCGCGGCCATGAGGACGGGTCGGAGCGCGGGGTACACGGACTGGGATTACGACAAGATGCTCACCTGCTGGTTCCACGTGAACCAGGGGGTGGAGAAGAACGCCAGAGCCGCGCTGACAGGCTCCGCGGAACAGAAGAAGACCATGTACGCGGAGTTCAAGGGCGACCTTTGGCTGCTGCACATGCTGCCGTATGGCTTCCGGACCGCCTTCGACGTCCTGTGCGAGTCGCTGGGAGAGAAGTGGAAGAAGCGTGATCAGCCGGCGTTGTGGGAATGGTTTGAGACGGGATGGCTGGGCCCGAGGAAGAGATGGTCGAGGGCATATGCTCCCGTGGGCCTCCCGAGCACCTCGAATCAGACCGAGCGACACAACCGCACGCTCAAGGAAATCATGCAGCGCTTACGGTCCGGCGCGAACACGTTCATCGGCCAGTTGCAGGAGCACGTCGGGTACTGGTCGAAATATATGATGAAACCGAACGCCATTCCCAGCGGGCCACAGGTCAACGGCGACATGTGGGAAGAGGTGGAGGTGAGTACCCCGACCCAAAGCCCCGCTCACGCCCCGTACTGACCGCGCACAAACTCACCTCGCAGAAATACATGAAGAACGTGGACATCCCCGAGCTCGAGGCAATTGCGCATGGTGATCTTGCTCTCTATCCCTCGGGAGCAACGATGAAGTTCCTGAGGCAACGCGACGCGGAGAAGGGGTACGCCACCGTCGCCGAGCGCAAGGAACGGATCCTCGCGGACGGGCTCGCCCTCGCCGAGAAGTGTGCGGACATGTGGGCGAAGCTGCGCGACCTGAAATATGGGGAGGGGTGCGAGGTGAGTCCGGCGGACTTCGACAGCGTCATGAGCATCTTTCACAGAATGACTAGCTGTTCCAAAGATAGATAGCTAGGACACAATTTCGAATAACATACACAACACAACTCCCACCGTATCCTCCGCACGGTCGACAGACCTTGCAGGACCAACACTAGTCGTACTCATACGACCCCACATATCAACGCATGTTACGATCGTCACCATATTTCTAGGTATCTATTGAGAGTATGTAGCTGTGCAGTGTGTACACGTACTGTGTAGCTGTGTTCCATACGAATACGCAGATAGATCTACAATTCTACATATATGGAAGTACGGAAGTAATTCCGTACGAAATAAAGTACTTGTACTTCCGGAAGTACGGATGTATGGAAGTACAGTATGTACTGTATGTGTAGCTAACGAAAGTACGAAAGTACTTTCGTACTTTGAGAGTACGATTCAGTACCTTCGTATGTAGCTATATGTACTTTCGTACTTATTACTACGTGTAGCTATCGAGATAAACTCCCCAGGCCAACTTTATTTTGTTGAGTATTTTCGCTCGAAGGACGTTTATTTGAAGGTACGAATACAGTACAGAGATAGATATCCAGGTTGTACCCTGCTTTTCGTCCTGCACACAAGCGCACTCCGAAAACTAAACAAAGTTTCCGGTTCGCAGCTTTATTTATTCCTAGTCTAAGAATGTCGAAGAAGACTAACAAATTCGGGGCTCTCAAAAAATATGGTGTTATTATTATGTGTTCGATGCTGATTCTGCCCCCTTTTTTATTTCATTGCATACCGGAAATACCGGGCCCGGAAATACCGGAAGGGCCGTGCACTCACGAAGAGCTGCTGCCACACGAAATGGATGTAGAAGCTCAAGCGTGCCCCGTGTCGCATTGGCAAGGTCTTTTGAATGCCGTCATCATCCCAGAAAGGGAAAAAGCCTATTGGAATGTTTATTATGATCAAGTTTGCGACTTTATCCGGAAACATACCTCGGGCTCCTTGTCGTCTTTGAGGATAATTGAAATAGGAACTGCTTATGGCGGAAACATGGTTTCATTGGCATCAGCCTTCCCGGGCGCAACTCTTTTGGCCGTGGACCCTCTGCTTCCTGGATATGATGCCCAAGATGCACATTCCAATGCACTTTCTACATGGGCAGCCGATCATAATCTAACTCACGAGGAGTGGTCTGTAGCATGGGGCATGGGGCTTATTCACGACATTCGTTCTCGGCATGGCTGTCAGTACCATCTTCTAAAGGGAGACTCTCTTACAGTCGGCAATGCACTCTTGAGACGCCAAGTGCAACAGTTCAACGTAGCATTTATCGACGGTTTACATACATATGCAGGTGTCAAAGCAGATATTCAGTTGTATTCCCGCCTTGTCAAACCGGGCGGTTTGATGATATTCAACGACTATGGTGGTGAGTTATTCCCTGGTGTTACCACTGCGGTAGATGAATTCGCCAGCGCGATAAAAGCCAGAGTAATTGTTGGCAATGAACACACTGCCCCGGGGATCTCAAACGCCGGTATCCTTATGCCTGCTTATTGATGGAAAATTTATTTTGACGCGTACAGCACCGTCACGATTTACGAGTACCACCGTTTACAAATCTGTCTTCACCAAATAGTTGAACTTTTTTGCGGGCCCCCGATGAACTCCGTCGGATTTTTTGTCAAAGTCGAAACCTCTCTCATAAGAAAATTTTCAGGTTGCCATATGTCTATGACGAAGCTTACTTCAGTGCTAAAGATAAAACTGCAAGGAGGTTGACCTTCTCGCCTAAACTGAGCTTCCATCTCCTCGTCCACCGGCGCGTCTTCCGCGACAGTGGGAGGGTTGGATGGCATGGTGATGAACGAACGAGTGTAGAAACTGTGAAGTGAATGAATGAAAAACTGAGAGAGTGCCGTCGGCCCGCGTCGGAGCCAGAACTGCACGGGAAAAAGTGCGAACGCCTCTCACTTTTTCCCTTTCAAACCTTCGACGACAAAACTCTATTTTTGCGGTCCTCTGGCCACAAAAATGTCATTACAGAACCTCTAAACTCTCACTGAAATCTAGTGAAAAAATTCTCCAAAAATCTTTGTAGCCCTATTCCACCTTGTTGTGATGAGTACGAATGAAGGTAGGGCTACACGTACACGTACTGTACGTGTACCTCCGGTACAGTACACGTACGTACGAAGGTATGTAGTTTCCTACACGTAACAAGGTGGCCTGTGGGTGCGCTTCGCTGCACGGTAAACGGAGGCTCAACTCTAAACTCAATCGATCAGTTTCACCGGAGAAACTGCCAAACTCATCCCACGCCGATCAGTCGATCGGAGTGACTCACGCCGATCAGTTGATCGGAGTGAGTCTACAGCAACGGGGTGCGGGCGCGTGGCAGTTGCGCAGCCGTCGTGCAGGGAGATGGAGTTGCCCCCGCCGGTGGTTCGCGCGGTGTGCCGGTTCCATTGGGACTGGAGATGCCGCTCCTGAAGAAGGCGAGAGACGAGGGGCAGGTGTGCAATTGCAAGGACTGCATGAGGCGGAGCGGCGGCGTCGGCTTACCGGTGGAGACGCGCGGCCACCACGTGTTGAACATGCCTGGGTGCACGTCGCAGGGTGGACGTGAAGATTCGCACCAGTTGGTGTTTCACACCATCTGGCGGTGGCTCCGTGCTCACGGCATCAACGCGCGGATCAAGGACTCGAACGGCTTGCTCGTGGCGCCGCCCGGGCGGTGCCGGCGAGAAACGCGCCGGCGAGAAGGACAAGCACGCCGGCGGACGGCCCAAATGCGCCGAGGGCGACCGTCACGGGGTCGACCGCGCCGGCGGCGGATTCGGCGTCGCCGCCAGCGTTAGGGCCCGAGGCGTCGGCGCCGCAGGGGGGGGGCGACAAAGTCAAAGGTCTGGTGCCGGACATCATCGTGACGGGCCTGTACGTCGTCGATGGGCTCCTCGGCGACGTACGGATTACGCACGTGCTGGACCACAGGGGCGAGGTGGGACAGGACAACTATGCGACAAACCCGCTGCGCGCGGCCGCCACCCACGAGGCGTTCAAGGTGTCGAACGAAGTACAAGAACGCGTGCGAGGCGTCCCGGTTCCTGTTCACGCCCCTCGTCTTGGAGATGTACGGCGGCCTGGGCACGGCCTTGACAAGCTTCATGAAGAAGATGGTGGACGTGGTCGCGCTCCGCAGCGACGACGCCGCGCGGCGACGACGCAGACGCGTTGACCCGGAGGCGCGGATGGTCGCCGACGGCGCCGAGGCGTATCCGTCGTCGACGGCGAAGGCGCAGGAGCACGTGCAATGGGAGAGGAGGATCTCAGTTGCGCTGGCGCGCACGGTAGGACAACGACTCTTAGGTGGTGGCGTAGACGCGGTGGTTGGAATCGCGGTTGTGAGTGAGAGTGGGACGGCGCATGGTACACGTGTAGGGGTACACGACTACACGTGTACTCGTAGAATCAAGTAACACACTTGCGACGCCGAATCCGCCGCCGGCGCGGTCGACCCCGTGACGGTCGCCCTGGGCCCCCCCGCGGTCGCCGCCGCCGCCGCCGCGCAGAACCAACGCTTGCTGGGCGCGCGCGCCGGGCTCCACATCAAGGGATGGATCGTGACCCAAGGCCGGTCGTCCCCGGTGCTCTCGAGCTCCACCTTCACGGACGCAGGGATGGTCGGCGACATCTCCTTCGTCCACCTCGGGGACACACGCGCCGGTCACGCCGTGGGCTCCATGGTGAACGGCGTCAAGTGTCTTGGGTCCCCCCTCGGCTCGCCTGCGTTTCAGAACGCCTTCGTCAACGAGCGCAACAACATGCACAAGAAGCGTTTACACGCCTTAATCTCGCTCGGTGCAGTTGACGCGCAAGTTGCGAAGCTCCTTCTGATCCACTGCGCGCTCCCGCGGCTGGTATTCCTCACCCAGACCACACCCCTCGACGCCGCCGCTGAAGCGTTCGAGCGAGGACACACGTCCATCCTCGACGCGTGGATGAAGATCGTCGACCTCTCCGACGCGGACATGAACGTGAAGTTCGTCCGCGACCGCGTCACCATGCCCCTCGGTTTCGGAGGCCAAGGCATCACCAACATCTGCGAGATCGCCGACAACGCGCTCACCGCGAACTGGCAGTACACGTCGTCCTACCTCGCGAGCCGCGTCCCGGCGCTCGCCGGCATCGCCGCGCCCTCCGAGGACGGCACCCTCCCGATGAACGGCATGATCGAGCCCGTCTGGGACCGTGTTCGCGCCCGCGGCGCTGAAGGAGACAGTCGGCGCGAACGAAACATCCTCCCCGAGTTTGCCGATTCCGCCGCCGCACCGTGCACCGCGAAGGGCCTCCAGCACCTCCTCTCCCAGATGTTCTACGCGCGCAAGTTCGAGAGCGTGAGGGCCTCCGCCGTGGAACTCAGCGACGACCACTCCGAGGACCCACACGTCCGCGAGTTCGCCGCCCAGGTCGCGGTATCCATGGACTCGCTCCGGGGCGAAGGCGCGACCGCCTGGCACACGGTGATCCCCTTCTCGAAGTCCGTGGAGATCTCCACCGCTCACGTGCGAAACCAAGTTCGCCTCGAGCTCGGCCTCATCCCCGTCGCCATCAAGACCCTCATCGACCGGAAACTCGCATGCCACCATGCCGAGTGCGGCAACGAGACGTTCACACACAACGCCGTCCACCACATCCTCAACCACAAGGAAGGCAACGCCGGCGGCAACAGGGTCCAAACCCACGACCGCGTGGTGCGAGCCGTCGCACAGCTATGCAAAGACGTCGGACTCGTCGCCGAGACGAAAGGCATCCGCGGCCTCCTCCCCCCCGACGCCGTGCGAGGTGGACGCCACGAGTGCATGAAAACCGTCGACATCAGCATCACGGGACTCGACAGCCGGGTGACCAGGACCCTCGGGGACGTCGTCGTCCCCCACCCGTTCAGTGGTGACGGGCGCGCGAAATTCAACGGTCGGCGCCCCACTGCGACCCGCTCACCAGCGAACATCCAGCCGGGCGAGTACACGCTCGAGGCGGAGAAGAAGAAGCTCGACTGGTACGGCAACATCCCCGAGGGCCGCGGCTTCAGCCTCGTGCCCATGGCCATCGACACGTACGGTTTCAAGGCGCCGCGCTTCCGCAAGTTCCTTAACCAGCTCGCCGATCACGGTGCGAGAGGTACTGTCCCCGCCGGCGACGCCGCCTCCGAGGCCGCAGCCGAGGCCACGCTCTCCGCCATCGCGAGGAGCAAAAGCTATTGGAAACGACGCATCATGGGCCACATCTCCGTCGCGCTCGTATCCGCCATCGGGGACCGCATCGCTGGCGCGCCCATCTCGTACGCGCTCAGAACCTCACGTGACTCTGAAAACTTCCACGCGGGCGCGGCAGCGCAAATCCTTTTTATGGAGCCCGACACCGCTGGCGATTTCCACATCGCCCCGGCTCCGTGCGCTCGTGAGGCTCACATGGGTTCCATGAATCCCGCCGTGGGGTTGCTTACT
>JACLAB010009108.1_pt1 | contig 13425 bp, 13 predicted proteins | sample 8027921 | NCBI WGS metagenome assembly JACLAB01 (sample SAMN15725117, study PRJNA655200) | protist metagenome | isolation source: fluorescence activated cell sorting (FACS) single amplified genomes of... | place: USA: West Boothbay Harbor, Gulf of Maine | collected 2000-07-19
CCAGCAGATGCGCGCTCTCGAGTATCACCACCGCAGATGGGTTGATCGATTCATTCGCTTCATCTTTATCTTTATCTCTATCATCATCATCATCGTCAGTGCACACAATTACAACAATTGCAAGTTTTTGTAACAGAAACGACAACAACAACAACAACAATTCCAACAGAAACAGAAACAGAAACAGAAACACAGCGACAAATCATCATCATCAACCCAATCGTTCCATCAAAACGTCCTCCTCGCACGCGACGACCGTCTTGGGTATTCGGAAAGATTCCAAAACCGTTCTCATCGCCGACGGTCAAGTGACCATGGGGTCGGAAATTATTAAACACAACGTGATTAAAGTGCGCAAGTTGGGCGACGGCGTCATCTCGGGTTTCGCCGGGTCCACCGCTGATGCGTTTACGCTCTTTGAAAGATTGGAACAAAAGATAGAAGAACACCCGGGTCAATTGACGAGAGCTTGCGTGGAATTGGCCAAGAATTGGCGCACGGATAAGTATCTCAGAAGGTTAGAAGCGACGATGATTGTCGCCGATAAACACCACATGTTTCAAATAACCGGCAACGGCGACGTGTTGGAACCGTCCAACGGAATCATCGGTATCGGAAGCGGTGGAAGTTACGCGTTAGCCGCTTCTAAAGCTCTGGTTGATGTGGAAGGATTGAGCGCGATGGATATCGCGAAGAAAGCTATGGATATAGCCGCGAATACGTGCGTGTATACCAACGATAAGTTTCAGATTTTAACGTTGGATTCAGACGCGAGCGCGGAGGAAGAAGGAGGAGAAAAAGAAAAGAAGGAAGTCGACGACGGAGGAGAGAAAGGAGGAGAGGGGAAAAAAGCGGCATGACGAAACGTATAAGAACAGCAATAACATTCTTTCGCGCGTGTTGTAGTAAATAATAAAGTACCTAATCACTGCTATTCCTTCTTTCCATTTGCTAATAATAATACATATGCTTCACGTGCGCGTCACGTTAACTTTTGGCGCGACATCGAATAGAAAGCAGCACCTCTTACTCTCTACTTCTACGACTTTGACGACGGAGGTGGTTTCTTCTTCTCTTTCATTCTAAACACTCGTCGTAACGCCAGTACGAATTCGCTCTCTTCCACTTTGTCGAGAAAATTCGCGCGCTTCCCGCCCATTGACTCTCGAAGTCTGTTGATGCCGCCACTCATTACTTCGTGACTTATACTACCGTTGTTGTTATTATTATAAGCGTCGACGCGTTCTCGTATTCGAATGACCGTAGGCTCAAAGTTCCGTTTCGTTGCGTTGCGTAAATCTTCCACGCTGGCAACATCTAAAAACGCAGAAGCGCAAACGCTTCCACCAACGACGCCGCACACTGCTAAACAACTCGCGTAAACGAGCGCGCGCATAGCGGCGGCGTTGGTCGATTTGTGCACCTCGTGCATTCGCCTCGCCGCGAGCCGTTCAGACGCTGACGCGTTTTGACGCTCGAGTTTCCTAAGTTCTAAATCAGACTTAATAGCTTCGAAGCCCCATCGGTCTCGTCGTCGTCGAATCATGCCATCGTTTTCTGGAAAAGCTCTCCGTTGTCCTCGGTTGGTATTTCCTTCGCTGATATCAAACCTCTTGTGTTTTCTCAACTCTCTCGCTTCAGCTTGCGCCGATAAACGCAACTCGTTCGCGTAGACTTCCGCTAATTTCGTAACTCCATCGTATTCTGTACTATTACTGTTGTTATTACTATCTTCATCATCACCACGTGCTCTTCTTTCGAGCAGCATCGTTTTCTTTCTTCGAGCGTCGTCGTCGTCGTCGTCTTCATCTTCTTCGTTCTTTTGCTTTTTGTGCCTTTTTTGCAACTCCATCTCTTGCTCTTTCTTGGCCCAGTGGTTTTCGTTCGCTCTGGCTCTGGCGCCTATGCGAGAGATTAACGACATGTTATTCACTCGCGTATTACTATTAGTATTGTGTGATGATATTTATCCATCGTGATATTACTTTATTATTATTATTATTATTATTACGAGTATTGTAATGGATTCCCCTAATCTCTCTCTCCTTTTATTTTTACGGATAACCACGGATTTAAGGACCTTTTCCACTTTTGTTCCCTTGGCGAAATCCATACCGTTACAAAACCCCTACTAATAAAATCTTTCTCCTCCTCCTTCTTCTTCTCCTTTTCTTTCTTCCGAATGATGAAAATGAAAGAGATGAACAACACCAACAGCAACGACAGCGACAACACCTCTTCGCTGTATTACGAACAGTGTTTCCATCGATTGAATCACATGCCGTGGTTATACGACATCGAGAAACACAAAATGTTTGCAAAAGAGAGACAGAAACAGTGGCAAGAGAAACTGATGCAAATGGAAACCATAGAAATCAAAGGAGAAGACACGTACATCTCGGACGAGAACGTCCACATCTTCGCGGAACGAGGAAGAAAAGTAGTCATTGAGAATAACTGTCGAATAGCGAGCGGATGTTTCATTCACGGTCCTTGTGTTCTGGAAGAAAACGTGGGTTTGAACCAATCGGTTCACATGGACGGTGGTAGCGGCAAAGGCATTCACATCGGATGCGATACGAGAATAGGCCCATCGACTTCTATTTTCGCGTTTAACCATAGCTTTGACGATTTAACGACACCTGTTCGGCTACAAAAAGTTAAATCAAAAGGAGTAACCATAGGGAGGGACGTTTGGATTGGCGCGAATGTTTCAATCGTCGACGGCGTTACGATTGGTTCCCACGCTGTCGTAGGTATCGCGTCCGTAGTTACGAAAGATATTCCGGAATACGAAATATGGGCGGGCAATCCAGCAAAGAAAATAGGAAAAAGAGGTGATTAAAGTGATGTTCATCATCCATATAGAGATTTTGAAGTCTAGTAGAATCAAATAGCGCAATGCATAACACCTAGAATCCACCTTTCCAAAAGTCTTCTGAATCCATCCCGTGCGAGGAGGAATGGACGTTGATGTACTTATCGATCTTCTCGTCTTCAATCGAGGATTTGAGACCTTTTCGTTGCATCTTCTCTCTCCATTTTCTCATCCGCGTTTCCGTATCGCTGTCCTCTTCTTCTTCGTCTTCATCGTCGCTCGAAGAGCTTTCTTCATCTTCGTTGAGCCAGTCCTTTGGATTTCCTTTCATTTTACTTCTTTTCAACTGCAATTCACTTTTTGTTTGCTTCGTGTGCGCTGCCGCCGACGTCCACTGCCTTTCCTTCCCTTTCTCCAACTTTCTCAACCTCCTTTTTTCCTCGAACTTTTTTCTTCTCGCGTCTCGTCTCTTTCGCAACGCTAAATCCGGATCGTCTTCATCGTTCGTTTCTACATCTAAACTCTTCTTTCGCCTTTCCTCTTCTTCTTCTTCTTCTTTTCGTTGTTGTTTCTTCTTCTTCATTTTCTTCATTCTTAGTCTTCTTTCTTCTTCGTCATCATCATCATCATCTTCATCACCTTCATTTTCTTCTTCGCTCGATGTTGATGAAGACGATGTTGATGAGGAGGACGAATCATTCTCCTCGTCGTCGTCCTCGTTTATTTTCCCGTTCTCCACTGGTGCTTCTACGTTGCTATTTGTATTTCTTAATTGTGCTAATCTATCGGTGTCGCCAGCCATTTCAGCCGCTGCCATAGCGGTATTCAAACTCACCGTGTCATTCTTCTCTACGAGCGCGTCGAAGAGCTCCAAAGCTTTGTTCGGTTCATTTAATTTCAAGTATGCTTGCATGGCGACGTTTATGGTGATTGTCGTTATATCTAAACCAATCTTCTTCATCTCTGCAAATAACCCGAGCGCGAATTTAGGATTCCCACCTTTACTTGCTGCGGACATGACGGCGTTGAATGAGATGGTGTTGCGCTCAACCCCTAATAGTTTTTGCAAATTGAACACTTCAACGCATTTCTCCCATTGCTTTTGCTTTCTCAATCGGGTCGAGAACATGGTGAACGCTCTCGGATCTGCTCGCAACGCATCCGGGCGGTCTGGTGAAAACGCGTCGGATAATATTCTTTGCACATCGGAGATTTCGCACTCCAAAAGCTCTTGCGTAGTCGCGTAAAGTTTTGAGTTTGACTGCGACGGCTTCAAGCCTCGGGAAGGCGCGAACTTCATCGTGTGTTTGACTTTCTTCTTGCTTTTATTGTTGTTATTATATTTGTTATTATTAGTAGTACTTGCACCATCTTTCCGCTTTTTACTCTGATTGTTATTATTATTGTTCTTCATGATTAATGGGGGATGTGTTAGTGTTGATACGAACAGACGACTTTTATTCGCGACGAAGATTGTGGCGGCAGAAGTGGTATTTGTGGCTGTTCCTTCCTTTTTTTCATTTCATCGTCACTACAACTCTACAACTACGTTAACTTTACAAAATCTTTGAACGTCTTCTCTAATTGCAATTCAAAGCTCTCTATTTCCTTCTCGCGCATGCCTATCGCGGCTGCGGCCGTGAAGTATGCTGTCGGGTATGTCGAGAAGGAAGCTCCAAATCCTCTCAACTCTACGTTGCCGATTTTCTTCGTCTCTTGCATGGGAACCGTGCGAGCGCCAGAAACTCGTCTTGTGAACAACATGGAACCAAACTTGGTAACCAGATCATTTCTCGAAGACGTCAACGTCACGCCTAAAGAAATTGGATTATTTGGCGTTTCTAACACCCTCTCGCCGTATTTCGAAGCCGTTCGTTCTAATGCCATCTTCAATTTCTCGTAGTTCGTTTCGCGTTCGTCGAGTAAACGTTCGTAACCAGTTTTACCCATTTCGAGGAGAGTGATGAGCACGTCTAACGTTGAAGATATCGATGCTCGACCTGGGTATAGTTTACGAACTTTATCGACCAAGTAACCGTTTCCTTTTGAAGCGCAAACGATTGCACCTCCAACCGGCACGAGAAAATTTTTATCTAAACTTTGAACGACACAGTCGACTCTTCCCTTTCGCATGGCTGCTTCAATTTTACCGCACAACTTTCTGCTCTGAACGCCGTAAGCGTTATTTATCACGTGCGCTACGTTATATTTTTGACACAACTTTGCGATCGCTTCGACGTCGTCGGATGCTCGAGGCGCGAAGCACGACGTCGACGAGACCACGCACGCGATTTTTTTAGTATTTTCGTTCTCTTCGGCGGAGAGTTCTTTCTCGAGCGCCTGTAAGTTTGTAACCAACTCGTCCTTTTCTAATATTGGATCAACCACGCAAACATCGTAACCGCTCGCTAGTATGCTTTTTATGCACGTCTTCTGGTCTAATCGCGTCCAAACTATCGTGTTTTGTCGTTCGTCTTCTTTTGCATTTTGTTCTTCTCGTTGGTGCGCTCGTAAAGCGTTGAACACAGAGCACAACGACATGCCCGTGCATAACGGTAAGAGCAACGTCGTGGTACTATCTATACTTTGCAAACCTGATATCTTCATCGCATCCGCGACTAAAATATTCGCCAGCTTTGCTATGATGCTGCTCCCTATTGCTTTCGGTTGATCCGCGGAAACGTCGCCGCTCCGTCCAATTCCGTGGTGCAAACTAAAATTACGCCTTTGAACCAATTTAGAATACACGCGTCCTTCGCGCTCCCCAACCCCGCAGTTATCTAAGAAATTATTCGAATCCAATTGCGAGAGCTCTAGTAAGAAACTCTCGATCACTTGTTCGTTCCATCCATCCGTCGGTAACTTTCTGTTCGATACAAGTTGAGAGAACAATTTCGTCTGTCGCTTCGACGCTTCGTCAGCTTGGCGAACGTACGAAGTGGAAACGAGAGACTCGCACAGACGCTGATTGGCGTCGTTATTGACGAACATAACTTAGGAAGGGAGAAATCTCGTTGTTCGGTGAGGTTGATGCGCGTGTACTCGAGTTCTGTCTCGCACGCGTTGGCGTTTGTGTGTTTGTGTGTTTGTGTGTTTGTTTGTTTGTGATGAAAGTCAAAATTTTTTCCTCATTTGGAAAATCACAAACCGCCTTCACACAAAACGAAGGAGATGAGTGGACGAGGAGGAAGAGGAGGAGGAAGAGGCGGAGCGCCGACGACGACCACGACGAGTGGTGGTGGTGGTGGCTTCGGTGGTGGTTTCGGTGGACGAGGCAAATCTTGGGTCCGAGGTGAACCGACAAACTCGACGACGACGAATTCAACGTCTTCGAAAACAAAAGAAGAGAATTACAACAACAACAACAACAACAACAACTATAGTCTAGGAGGAGGAGGAAGAGGAGGAGGAAAGAAGAGAGGTTATAACGATAACGGCGGCGAGTATAATCATCATAACTATAATCAGAGAGTGAAACTGAGCAAGAACACGTATTCGAGAGGCGGGAAAGACTCGTTAAATGCGAACGCGTCTTCGTTCACTCCGTCGGTTTCATTTGCAAAAGAACAAGAGAGAAAAAAACGAGAGTTGCAACAAAAATTACTCTTGATGGAGAGGCAAAAAGCCGAATTAAAGGCAAAAGTAGAAGAAGCGGCGAGATTAGCTAAATTGAAAGAGGAGCAGGAAGAAGAACGGGTGACGAAGCGGTTCAAGGAGGAGCAAGAGTTGAAGAAAGAAAAGGCGAAACGCGCCGGCAATCTTCTCTCGGGCTTCAAAGACTCTCTAAAAAACAAAGGAGACGTAGGAAATGGAGGACAAGATACCGCGGATGCGAAGAAAACCAACGCTGAAAATGAAACGAAGAAACAAATAGAGAGGGTGTTGCAAGCAGGGACGGATTGGGCGGTTTTGAATCTTCCGAGAGGATCGAAGAAGAAATGGCTGACGCAGTCGTATCGAGAACTCGCGAGAAGTTTACATCCGGATAAATGCGCGTTACCTCGAGCAAAGCAAGCGTTTCAACGAGTAAAAGAAGCGTACGAAAACCTTAGCAAAGATGCAGTCGAATAATACAAATCATGAACGCGAATTTATAAAGGCGCGTTCTTTTGACAACACTTACGAGTGTAGTTATTTTTCTTTCTTTTTCTTCATACGACCGTCGGCTTTTTTTTGCATGAGAGAATCCTTCTTGTTCTCGTCAGAAGAAATAATGTTCTCGTATTGCTGTCGCGAAGACCGGTCGTTCTTCGCAACAATGCCTCCCTCGAGAGCGACTGCGTCCTCGAGAACAACAACAAAAACTGCTTTTAATACTCCTGATAAAGCCAAAACACGATTTCTCTGTGCTGAGTCACGGCGGCGCTTTCGTTCTTTACGACGGAGTAAAAAGCGTCGTAAAACAGTTACATCGGTCGCCTTGTTGTCAAGAATAAGCGCGGAAGAGATGCGTGCACACTTACACGATTCGAAAGATTTATGGAGCACGACGTTACATCAGACACTGCTATGCAATTGCATTGAAGGTGAAGACGACGAGAGTGACTGCGCGTTTCATTTCCAATATATGCCGATGAGAAATCGTATAGAGGTGCCAAGAATGCTCTGCGAGGCTCGAAAGTGTAAATATGCGTTGGAGCTGGTCGGTTTTGTCCCGTGGGGGTCTGACGTGAAAACCACCACCCCATATGGAAAGACACCGACATTGAAAAACTATGACAAAACGAAAACGAAGGACTTGGCGCACGAGAAACCAATCGCACGATACCTCGCGAGCAAGTTGCAACTCTTCGGTCGAGATGAAGACGAACGCGCTAAAATAGACGAAGTTTACGAGCAACACTGGTCCACATTACGGAACAACGGTTTGACGCACCAAGGAGAAAACTTTGATATGGACCAATTGCTTGCAATTACCGATAGAGAAATAGACGAGACGCCTAGATTTCAAGACATGCGGCGCGTAAATTCGTTCTCTCCATCGCAGCGTTCGCTCGCGTCGCTTAGAGTTTTCGACGAGATTTTGTTACAGAATCAGTCCATGTACCTCGTCGGAGATGCGTTATCGTTATGCGATATCGCTCTGTTTGAAACCGCGTACGAGCTTTTCAGGGAAGAGTCTGCGGATTTTGATATTGGGGAGAGGTTTAATCTGAAATATTTAGAGAGATTTTTAGCGCACATAGAAGACGAACACCCGAGGTTACGAGAGTATATGAAAAGCGCGAGACGTGTTCCACGATACAAGAGGCCTGGATACGTGTACATTATCGAATAACAAGTGAAATATTGGACTTCTTTCTACGCTACTTGACGACCAATCGATTCTGCTCGCATCCGAAGCGCACGTATTCGTGTGATTAAGGACTGCAAATGTTTCCGCTCTTCCTTTTGGTCTGAACCGTCATTTGATTCTACTTCTCTTCTTCTTCTTCTCTCCAGTATTCTAACTTCGCCCCCGCTCTTTTGTTCCTCGCGCCACCAATAAGAAGTATTATCGTCCGCCCAGTCATCGCTTTCATTATTATTTTCATCATCGTAATATTCGCCTATTCCTTCTACTTCTACTTCTACTTCTTCATTCGTTTCGAACTTTTCTTTTTTCTCGTCATCCTCTTCTTCTTCTCGACAATGCTCGATGCTACTCAATACGCTCGCGAGATACTCAATTTGCTTTGCGAGAACTTCATCACTCTCACGAGCTCTCTCTATCATTCTTCTTTCGTTATTACCTTACCTCGAGAGAGAGTTATAATAAAGATAGGTGTATAGAAGCTCACGTTTCGTGCAAAACTTTTGTGTACGAGATTTGGTTGTCGTTCAAAATTTATTAGGTATGTGGGGGATTTTTACATCACAAAAAGAGAATACGATACTCACGTGCACGCGTATACGTATACATATAAATATATTCATATAAAAGAAAGATCTTATGAAGTGAGGAAGAGAACGAGAGCGAAGTCTTTAGGGTTAAAAGAGAAGTGGTGAGATATGGTGTCGTTATCCATCAACCACAAATCTGCGTGTGTTCTCCTGACAGCTTTCGTTGTTGTTTTGCAAATTGCTGATGACAACGACGACAACGACGGCGCATTCTCTGCGAATCACATCAGTGCAACGAGAGGACTTCTCGTCGCGTTGACGATTTGTATTTGTTTCTATTCACGCTTGCAGTTACGGTCGAGCGACGCGTACGGTGCGCTCGTTCTTCCCTGGTTTCTGATTTTGCATTCGTCGTCAACGAGAATGTGGTTCTTAACCAACGTTTCGCTCCTCTCTTCCTTCTCGTATATTTTTCTGCGGCGAAGGCACACGTCGTCGAGGCGCTCTTCCACCGCGCAAAATTCTACTCGAATGAGTTTAGGAGGAACGTGGCTTAGCAGATGTGACCCGATATATAGTCTCGCGAAAATGTTGGCGCGAAACGCCGCCGGGAGCAAGGAGACGGAGCTCGGCGTTTTGTTTCTCTGCATGCAAGGACTCTCAATCGCATCTGTTTCTATCTTTTATGATTTAATCGCCTATGCTCGTCGTGATGGTATAACTTGGCTTCCTTGGAGTAGAGATATTCAAAAGCGCGACGAAAGAGTGTTAGTATCGGCATTTGTAGCAGCTTCGTGTTGGTTGAGTTTTCTCCTCTTGACGACACCGAAGACACGCACAACATTTCATCAATATATTTTAACATGCGTAGGCGTTTTCGAGATGTTTCTGAGCGTGGGTATTTTAAAAGCACTAGTTTCTCAGGTACGAGGTGATAATGCGGGAAGTGTGACTTTAACCGCTTTCAGTATCGCTCGGTTAGCCGCGCTTTGGTGTACGGGTGTGTGTTTTTCACTCGCTCTATTCTGCAAGCGACGAGCTCTCGGAAAAGAGAAAGTTTTAAGCCAAAGGAAGATATTTCACGCGATTGCGGTCGTAATATTTGGCGTACCCATGCACACTTGGAGGGATGATTACGGGCAAGTGCTCATTCCTGTTGCGTTTGCTGCGTGTTTAGTTCTGTTTTGCTTTGTGGAATGTTTACGCGTTAGTAAGCGACTGAGCAAAAATATAACTCGTATGATTTTTGCGTGGGAGAAAGAAAAGAAAAGAAGCGATGAAGATGGTGTTGTTTTGAGTCACTCATCGCTCCTTCTTGGAATAGCTTTTCCATTGTGGCTGCATCATGTAAGTGGAAGTAGTAATAATAGCGTTATAAAGTCTTTATCTGGGTTAATAGCTGTTGGAATCGGGGATACATTCGCGTGCGAAATAGGACGTAATTTTGGGTCTATAAAAATGAACGATGCGAGTACGAAAACATTTGAAGGCTTTCTCGCGTTCTTCGTTTCCACCTTTGCGACTACTTTACTTCTCGCATCGGATGAAGATAAATACAGTATAGGTAAAATAGCCATAGCGTGCGTAGCAGCAGCGCTCTCAGAGTGCACATTAGAATCAACTCTGGATAATGTAGTCATTCCGTTAGTATTTTTAGCGTTTTTGTAACAACTTCAAAATCCGGAACTCCCCTAACCAACCCTAGCAAAAAACGGAACTCCCCTAAAATCCCCTAAACCATGAACACAAAAACTTCGGGGTGGATCCTGACTTGTTTTGCGAGTGATTTTACTACGCGATTTTCGTGCCGAGTCATGGACGTGATCATAGCAAATGCGAATATGGATTTCACTTACGGCGATTTTATCACAAACGTAGCTGTATCGATTTTGAACGAGGCGACGGAAGATTTGCTCGCAATTGGAAGCGATGAAGACGGCGAAAAAGGGGAAGAAGTAGTTTTCGAGAAACTCGTTCAATATATACGTCAAGAGCCTCAACGATGGGACGGAGAGAGATTGAATCGTATCTTAACGCTTGCGATTCACTCGCTTTCGGAGAGAGTGAAAGCGTGCAGAGAGATTGAGCGTGTAGCGAATCTAGCCTGACCTGTATAATAGGAAGAAGTACTCTCTCTCTCTCTCTCTCTCTCTCTCTCTCTCTCTCTCTCTCTCTCTCTCTTTCTTTCTCTTTCTCTCACTCACTCACTTGTTCCATCATCTGTTAAAAGGCGCTGCGTAGAAAAGTTAAGAGGCGCTGCCAAAGCGATTTCCTTTTTTGGCGGTAAACCCGCATGTAACATTTCATACATCGAAACGTAGAGTAATTCACTCGATAGTATGGTTTTTTTTTTTCCCCACCAACGACAAGAGGCTCAGAACAATCGCAGCATCGCATCTCTCGCACAATTCGATGAAGATTTCCTCGTGGATGCGTTTTGTAACACTCTCTCTCGCACGTGAAGCAAAACATCTCGCCACCGCGAGAAATTGGTTCGCTGCCGATGGCGTGTTTTGGGTCGATACTTGGGATACCTGTTTTATTATTTCTTCTATATCCCGCGTTTTTCCCGCACCTCCAGCACCTCGGGCGCGCGTCGGAGAGACTCTTCTTCGCTTTTTGTTGTTGTTTATGCGAGTCCTGATTGTAGTGAAAGGAGCACTCGCCTTTACGACCGCTTGCAACCCGGTTCGCGTTTCGCGTACAACCCGGATGTTTACATTGTTGATAAGGATATTCTGCATCCCCCAGGAGCTCGTTCTTCGTCACGTGATCGATATTGAGGTTGCTCTGAATCTCGATTCTGCAACTCGGCGGCAACTGTCCGTATTTGCTTAAGAATTCTCTTTGTTCTTGGACAAACGCGTCGGTAGCTCTTTTCTTTTCAGCTCTTTTCTTGGACAAAACACGGCGACTTCCTGCGATCATGGTCGCTTGCTTACTTTTGGAACCACCACCACCACCAGCTTCTTTTTCTTCTCCTTCTTCTTCGTCCTCTCCCTCTTCTTCTTCTTCTTCTTCTTCTTCTTCTTCTTCTTCTTCTTCTTCTTCTTGAAAAGGAGGAGGCATTATAGATATCTTTCAAGTTGTCTTAAAGTTGTCTGGAAGTTGTCTGTGCCGTACTATATTTTGACCTTAAAAACAAGGGGTACTGTCTTAGTACTGCCTTAGTACGAAAGGTGTACTCTCATACCTTAAACCAACTGAATACCCTAAATACTTTTGTTGAAACATTTTTCTCGCCAGATAGTTTTGGTTTGGCCTCCTCCTTCTTTTTCTCGTTTGTCTTTTGGATACGAATCTTTTACCGAATAAATATCCTCACTTTTCAAGCGCGTACGACATCACTTCAAAACAAGTACTCGTACCTAAACGCGGCAAAAAGAAGTATCAACGCTTCCTCTACCCCGTTAATCATCTTAATCAACGAAAGTCGCCTTCGGCTCCACTCGTAAGTAAAGAAATAGAAACCGATTTTTAATCGTCGTCGTCGTTTTTTTTCCAATAGTCGCGAGAAGTTCCCGAAGTTACGGACTTTAGTATAGTTTGCGGGTGGGGGGTGTGAAAGTTGGGGGAGATTTCTTTACGCGACGCGTAAGTTCGTGAAGGGAGCGTGGTCTTGGAGTTAATGAGGTCGCGGGGGTTTGCGGGGAGGGTGAGAGACTAACCTATCTCTCTTTTTTCTTTTCCAGGTCGAGCAATGTGCTCAATATCTATATTCATCGTCGCCTTCTCCCTATTGAATCTATCGGTACGTGTTTATGCAAACCAACCTATTGTGAGGTTTAAAAACAGGACCGTTGGTATTCTAACTGATTTGGATGCTGGTGTCTTCACCGCTACTGAGAATGTGACAATTCTTGGTGATTTGGAGGTGAAAGCAACGAATAAGAAAGTAAATATTACTGAGAAAGTTGACTCTTTGATAAGGCTTCAAAGCAACATGGAACTTCGTGTAAATACTTTTGCACAGCATGCGAATATGGGTATCGTTTGCAATCCAGAAGGTACTGAATATCGCAAGAGGAACTTTGAAACCGGTGAGTTTGGTGAATGCGTTTGTAAAGAAGGGTACACGGGAGAAACATGCATTATAATTTTACCACACCAGTACTGGCGATACCGCTTGTTGGAGAAGGAGTACGCGTGGAACGTCAAAGAAATACAATTCTTTCCAGACACAGAGTTCTACGACGAGACGCAATCGACTGTTGGAGCACCGCACAAAGAGCGAGGTTACGGCAGTGGTTCTAAATGCATCCAATCTGGTCAATATGGCGGTCACGGTTGCGACAGATCTTTCGACGACAACTTGTATTCTTGGTGGTCGAATTGGGCATCTGGCGACGAGGCACAATCATGGATCGGTATCGATTTAGGTAGCACCAAGCCTGTCAAGCACGTCCGTTTCATGAATGGAAGAGGATGGCCTGCTGGTAAAGAGGGCGTCATTGAATTCTCAGATGACATGAATACGTGGACGGAGTGGTCAGGTGGTAGAATCACCACCGAAGCAAGAGCGTCGCGGGAGAATGAAGGCTCCAAAAATAATACATGGCAGGAAGCTGCTGTTTTTTCTGCTCAAAGGAAAATTTAGTCGCTTTGCAACACCGTGCTAAAACCTCCACGACCACGTAAGTTAGATGAGTCGACTTTAAGAGTATTCTCATCAAGTAGTGGCGTCGTAACTACAAGTCTAGGAAGTTGGTGTGTTCTCATGAACTCCGCGACTTCCTCTTTGTGGTGTGAGTGTAAACTACCGTGTATTTTATAATTTTCACCTA
>JACLAB010002972.1_pt1 | contig 13413 bp, 6 predicted proteins | sample 8027921 | NCBI WGS metagenome assembly JACLAB01 (sample SAMN15725117, study PRJNA655200) | protist metagenome | isolation source: fluorescence activated cell sorting (FACS) single amplified genomes of... | place: USA: West Boothbay Harbor, Gulf of Maine | collected 2000-07-19
AAATCCAGAATATCGTTATTAAACATGGGGTTGTAATGCCTAACTATTGCCCCCGTGGTCGAGGGTTGTTCAATTGGAGTTTGCAACAGGGTTCGGCTGGGTGTAAAATTCGTGTGCACCGTATATTCCGCGTCGGGCCCCATGGTGACGACAGATCCGGCGTTCCTTTGCATGAGCGATGTGATGAGAGCGACGTGTATAAGGGCGAGGTTGCGCAGGTGGACGTGGTTCCGGAGCTCGTTGGGTGGTTCGATGGAGTCATAAATGGCTTGCGTTCGCTCCAGAATATTCTAAGTGTTATCTTTATTAAATATTATCTCACCACCCGGAGAACGAATGATAACACTGAATATAAATACTGTACAGTAGCGAAGGTAACTATATGTCTATTTATTAGGGCCGACAAGTGTTTTATATACCTTCGTATATATCATATATAGATACAGTGCCTATATATATATATCTAGCTAGCTACATATATACACATAGAGTCGATCTTATTAGGGCCGAACCTTAAAAAAAGATAAAACTTGTCGACAAAGGCAAAGGCGGCGCGACAGAACATAGAATATTAAGAAACCGAAGATTGAAACAAACGCTCCGACATCGCCCTTGATAAAGTCACTACGGCGCATACAAATCGCAGTGCTCGTCCAAAGCGACCAACCCCGCTGCTCCTGAGTCACAGTTTCTCATCGTGACAGATAGTGATTCTGTTTCAAAACAAACCCACCTCATTCTTGTGAAGATAGAAGGGAGCACGTGTGCTCTTTTACATCGGAGGAAAATGGGTCGAAAGGGAGGTGCGAAAGGCAAAGCACATTCCTCTGGCCTGGTTGATGACGTTGACGCTGCCGATCGTGCCAAAAAAAGTGACACTGCTGTGTTCGGCAGGCCGAAGAAACCCAAGAAAGGGAGAAATCGATACGAGAGTTCATCAGACGAAGACACGGCTCCTCTCACGGCCGCCAACAAACCCGCGACAAAAGTACCAGAGGAAGTCGATAGTGCACTGGAAATCACGCAAACAAGGTCACAGAAACGCAAACAAAAAAAAGACAGAAAAGCTCTTGGGGGAAAGAGTCGAACTTATGGGTCGGATGACGATGAGGTTCTCACCCTTGCCGCAATGGCGAAAGGAATTTGTAGCCCCGACGACAAGTCTAAAGAAGACGAGCCTGATCTCAAACTGCGCGAAACAGAAGGCAAGAAAACCAACCCTGAGCAAGCTAGCCTGGGCACCGTCGGTTTCGCTGCTCTCATGGGTGCAGCCACAGACGAAGACGAGAGCGAGGTTAACTCAGCCGGCGAAGTTGAGGTTGATACGTCCACCTCTACATTCTCTATTTTGCGTGACAGTAGCGGAGACGGTACGAAATTTGCTGCTCTTGTCGACGTTTCGGATGATGATGAGAGTGGCACACATGCAGACACAGTTCCAGATGCAAAACCCGCGTCCGACCCTGGGCCACAGCTGAAAGAAAAATGTGAGATTTCCAACGCAGATGATGAACCTGTGCTTCTCATAAAGAAGAAGAAAAAGAAGAAAGTTGATCTGGCTATCCTCACGGGGACTGATGAAGAAACCGGTGCCTCTCACCTTTTGATCGCTGAAATCATTGACTGCAATCGACATCCAATGGTAGATAAACTGATGGTGTGTAGCATCGATTGGGGTGGCGATCGCCCAGCACGAGTTGTGTCTGGTGCTCCGAATGTCAAAACCGGATTGAAGGTCATTTTTTGTCGGGTTGGTGTCAAGGTACCTTCCACGGGAGAGGTACTCACAAGCGGATCATTCAAAGGGGTCATGTCTGAAGGCTTGATCATGTCCGCCGCGGAAATGGGATGGATGGAGAAGGCTGTCGGCGTCGTTGAGTGCCCGAGGAAATCCGTTGTTGGCAAGCCTGCGCCCAAAGACCCACCCCCGGATATATCTATGGCAGATCCAGCTGCGAAAACGAAAAAGAAAGACAAAGACAAGAAAGACAAGAAAGACAACAGTTCGCGTCGGTCTGGGCCTGCAACAGGAGACACCACTTTTGGCCAGAAAAAGAACGACGCCGATCCTGACCCTACTGAGCCTGAGGCTGCGCAAGAGGGCATCGTTCCACGGCCAACAATCGAAGGAGATCAAAAGAAAAAGAAGCCACCCGAAATTTGCACCTTAGCAAAGAGCAAAGATGACGATGATCTAGATGCGCTATTTGCTGAGCTTGGTATCGAAAGCAATCTTGATGAGGGCCGCGGAGAGTCAAAAGCTGCAAGGAAACGGCGCGAGAAGAAGGAGAGAGAAGCTGAAGCTGTTTTAAATTCTTCAAACACAGACACTCGTGATGGTAATTCTGAACTAGTCCCAACTCAGAACACCCTTGACGATTCAACATCCGGCAGCGAGGTAGGCATATGGGAAAAGCAGCTTGAAGAGCTTGAGGTGAAGCAGTCACGTGGAGATCAGCTCACCGATGCTGAGAAAAACAAGTTGAAAAAGCTCAAGAAAAGAGCGAAAGAAAAGGAGAAGAAAGAGAATAGGACTGCCGATCTAAGCAAGGGACCAAAAGTTTCCGCCGCAGTTCTTAAGATGCAAGAAAATTTGCGTCTTCGTGATGAAGCTGCCGCTGCACTTGCAGCTGCTGCTGCTGAAGAAGAGGCCAGGATAAAGGCTGAAGAAGAGGCTGAAGCTCAGAAGAAAGCCGAAGAAGATGCAAAGAAGGCCGCTAAGAAGGAGAAGGAACGCTTGAAAAAAGAACAGCTCAGGGCTGAGGGAAAGTTGCTCTCTGCCAAACAAAAAGAAGAACAGAAGCGACTTGAAGTCATGCGCGCACAACTTCTTGCTAAGTCCAATGCATCTGGTGTTACGGATCATGTCCCGATGAAAAGATCGATAAGCGATGACAAGAAAAAGAAGAAGGCCTTGGCAGAAAAGAGGCGCTTAGAGGCAGAAGCTGCCCGCCAAGCAGCAGAAACAGTGACAACATCAGCCCCTGAACACGCGACAAAGACAGCTGGGTTGGAGAATTGTTTAATTGCAGAGGAATCCGACGATGCTGAAGATGATTGGGATGCAGTTGATAACTTAGATGACTTGGTCAAAATATCCAGCAAAGTCCAGATGAATCACGAAGTCCACGAAGAAGGCGATCAAACGGCCCAACTGCACAGCCAGGAAGAGCCGGATGGCAAACATGAGAAAATGGTAGGCGCGGTCACACAAAACGGGCAAATGGTCTCGAGCGCGCCAATTGACGAGAAAATGGAACCTAAGTCTCAAGCAATTAGCTCGATAGGACGGCCCACGTCTCGTCAAATGAGCTTGGATCTTGATATAGATTCAGGCGATGAATCTAAAGGGAGCTCAAATGCCTCTTTGGATTCTGATTTGTCGGATGAAAGTGAATACTCAAGTGATATATCATCAAGCGAATACAGTTCAACGGGTGAAGATAGTGACTCAGACGAGGATCACGAATTACGAATTCGGATCGCAGCAGCAAGGGCTGCACGCCTCGAGCGATTCGAGGTTGAAAAGAATAACCGCTCGAAGGATCGACTCCGTTGTCCAATCATATGTATCATGGGGCATGTCGATACCGGCAAAACAAAGATCTTGGACAACATTCGCAAAACAAATGTGCAAGATGCGGAAGCAGGCGGCATCACACAGCAGATTGGAGCTACGTTTGTCCCTGACAGCTCATTAAAAGATCGCACCTACGCACTGAACAAGGGGGATTTCGACATAAAAGTACCGGGCATTCTCGTGATCGATACCCCTGGGCACGAATCATTTACGAACCTTCGGAGTCGCGGCTCATCATTGTGCGACATGGCCATCCTTGTCGTGGATATCATGCACGGGTTGGAACCTCAAACCTTGGAATCGTTAAATATGCTTCGAATGCGAAAGACACCATTCATCATAGCGCTGAACAAGATAGACCGCATGTATGACTGGAAGGCACAAACAAATGCTGCCGCAAGGGACAGTCTTGCGGCTCAGAAACAGCACTCAAAGTCCGAATTCGAGGATCGCGCACGGAAAATCATGCTTGAGTTTGCCAAAGAAGGTCTCAATGCTGCATTGTATTGGGATAATCCCGACGTACGAACTTTCATCAACGTGGTGCCCACCTCCGCCATCACCGGGGAGGGAATCCCAGATTTACTCCATACTCTCGTCTCTCTTACGCAGACACGGCTAAATGTCCAGCTACAGTTTTTCAACGCCGTGCAATGTACTGTCTTGGAGGTAAAGATGATAGAGGGACTTGGAACCACCATGGACGTCATCCTCATCAATGGCACACTAAAGGAGGGACAGACTATTGTAATAGCCGGTTTAGAAGGGGCAATCGTGACAAACGTGCGCGCACTGCTGACTCCGCAACCATTGAGGGAGATTCGTGTCAAAGCAAATTATCAACATCACAAAGAGATATCTGCGGCAATGGGAATCAAGATATTGGCGCAAGGCTTAGAGAAGGCGGTTGCGGGGACGTCTTTGCTTGTTCAAGATCCTGAGGACGATCTGGATGAACTCAAGGAAGAAGTTCTCAGTGATATGAAGAATGTGCTTGCTCGTGTTGATAAATCAGGCGAGGGAGTATACGTGCAAGCTTCCACACTGGGTTCTTTGGAGGCACTTCTTGAGTTTCTCAAATCACCAGCGGTGAGTATTCCTGTCGCAGGAATAGCAATCGGCCCTGTGAACAAACGTGACGTGATGGGCGCATCCGTCATGCACGAACGCAAGTGTCCAGAATATGCAACGATTCTTGCCTTTGATGTGAAGGTGACAGACGAGGCATACAAGATGGCGGTAGAGCTCAATGTCAAGATCATGACGGCAGACATCATTTACCACCTCTTTGATCAGTTCACAGATTTCTTGGAGAAGATCAAACAGAAAAAGAGAGAAGAGGCTGCTGAGCGCGTATCATTCCCTTGTGTTCTCAAGATCATGCCCAACTGCATATTTAATAAACGAGACCCGATTGTCGTGGGTGTCGATGTGCTCAAGGGGATTGCTCGCGTTGGCACGCAGCTTTGCATTCCAACTCAAGGATTCATTGACATTGGGAAAATAGCGTCGATGGAACTTAACCACAAACAGGTTGAAAAGGCGCTCCCAGGCCAGAGTGTCGCTATGAAAGTTCAAGCAGTATCAAGTGCCGAATCAAGCCGATTATATGGGAGGCATTTTGACCACAAAGATGAGCTCGTTAGTCGAATCACTCGCGAATCAATCGACATGCTGAAAGACAACTTCCGCGACGAGCTCACAAAAGACGACTGGCGACTAGTCGTCGAATTGAAGAAAAAATTTGAGATATTCTACGGAGAACCGATGTGAAAAACGCATGAAGAAAGTGATGCGTTTTTAACGGTTGCTGGCTGCGTAGTTCATGATTCGTCGAAAGCGGGTTATGCAGTTTGAAGGTCGGCACTAGTGTTAACCTCGTGCGGACGTTTGTCTTATTTTCTAGCCAAGATGAACCGATATTCGCTAGGTGTCGTGAAAGCATGCTCCCTGTGCTGGTTGCACTGAATTAAATATCCAAAATTGGACTCAAAACGTGCTTCTCAGGTTACACCAAGACCACGTATATTTCAACACGCGTCACACCAGCTACCTTAGTTGACCCTCAGGCCTTGGTGACCGATGAAGAAATAGTAGAAAACTGGATGTAGATCCAGCACCACTATGATGACTTGGTCCCCATAACCTCCGCACGTACTTCAATATGGGCGGGCTTCCTTCATGAATTTCTGTCTTCGCACCATGCCCGGCGAGACGTTTTTGCGCACGCCTTCCAGCGCAAGTTTATTCAAGTCAGCTTCACTAAGTTGTGGTGTGAGGCCGACATCTACTGATGCACCCGTCATCTTCGCCGACAACTTTTGCATTTTGACACGCATGTTGCCAAACATGACGATCAGCTGAGCTAGATCCTTGTCGCTACGCCCCGCGCCTTTCACTATCCGTTGTCGACGAGATTCTGCAGTAGCTCCTGCAACAAGAATATCTGGAAACTGACGTTCTTTTGTTGTCATGGACATTATGAGAGATCGGGCAACTTTTACTGATTTCTCTGCTTCTTGCAGATCTCGTTCGTTCAGACCGTTCGTTCCAGGCAACATCTTCATCAACCCACCCATGCCACCCATCTGGCCCATCAACTCCATCTGAGTGATGAAGTCATTGAAATCAAAGGTGGCGCTCATTATTTTTTCCCTCATCTGCGCTGCCTGTTCCTCTTTCACTGCCTCCTGAGCGCGTTCGACAAGTGTCACGATATCGCCCATACCAAGTATCCGACTGGTCATTCGCTCAGGATAAAAAGCCTCCAGAGATTCCATCTTCTCGCCGACACCTATAAATTTGATAGGTTTGCCACTTACTTCCCGAACGGACAGTGCAGCACCACCGCGCGTGTCACCGTCCATTTTGGTGAGTACGGCACCAGTTATGCCAACTGCATCATCGAATGCTGCCGTCAAAGCTGCTGCCTCTTGACCAGTCATTGCATCTACAACAAGGAGAGTCTCATCCGCAGTTGTCAACTCCTTTGTTGCCTGCAACTCGGCCATGAGCTGTTCATCTATCTGAAGTCTCCCAGCAGTGTCCACGATTACCACATCAATCCCCTCCGCTTTGGCTTTTTGTACTCCAAGAGCAGCAACCTCCGTTGGGTTGACATCAGAGCCCATATCGAATACTGGTGTTCCAATTTGTTGGCCGAGCATTTTCAACTGGTCAATTGCAGCAGGGCGATAGACGTCGGTGGCAACCAGTAAAGACCGCTTGCCTTGCTTTTGCAGATAGAGTGCAAGCTTCCCACACGCTGTCGTCTTCCCAACGCCCTGCAGTCCAGTCATAAGAATCACAGTTGGACCATCAGGTGGCTCCTTAAATGCGAGGCCGTCCCCACCAAAGCCACCCATCAATTCGCAAAGCTCATCAGCGACAACCTTTGTCAGCTGTTGTCCTGCGCTAACACCTTTTGTCACCTGAACGCCGATGGCCTTCTTTTCAACATTGGCAATGAATCGACGGACAACAGGTAAGGAAACATCAGCCTCCAGCAAAGCACGCCTGATGTCTTTAAGAGGAACTTTCATATTATCTGAACTCAGATCATCCTTGTCTTCCAGTGTGGCCCAGGCGTTGTTGAGACGATCCGTCAAGCTGCCGAATGCATCAGCATGTACGATCATTACCCCACCGCGAAAGAAGTAGCGACCATCGTTTCCCGTGTCAGGATAAGGCATCCGTCGCAATCGAGAAGCATACTTCCAGTTGCTCTGTCGCTTGAAACCCCTATTCTCGCTGATTCTACACGAGGTGGAATTTCGAACGGTGCTTTTTCGCGCACACGTGCCGAGAGGACTTGCTCTAGTTACAGAAGAAATGACCGCCATTTTGAAAGACTGAAACGGATGCGATTGCAGCTGTTCGTTCTACTCGGGTACGAAGGGTTTCTCGGTGCACCTTATTGAGAGCGGATATCGTCGCGAGGCAAAGCAGCGAAGTAACTAATAATCAATACGAAGGTATAGATAAATAATAATAATATTAAATAATAAACTGTTCGTTATTTAATACCTTCGAAGGTACATGTTATTACGAAGGTGCCGATCTTATTTATACAGGGTCCTTTATTTGGAAAAATGCACCCACCGGTAGACTTATAATAAGGACCAAGGTCTATTTATTTGTTCCATTGATATCATTATTGACAGCATTAACTCAAGATCGTCGGTTCATTTCAGCGCTACATATACTTGAAGCCTTCATTATTATTGGATGAAATAAACCAATTTCATTGAGTCGCGTAATTTGACCACATATTTTTACACATACGCACGATATGTAATACCTTCGTATATATATATATATGATAATAACTCGTTTATTCGGCTACATGCCGACAAACGTGGGAACGGACTCTCGAAATCACCTTTAACTGTTCGTTCGATCCCGAATGTTTTTATTATGATATTCTGAATTTCATCGGTGTGACACTTTTTTATGCATATATTATATAATCTTAACGATTTTATATAATAACGTAAAGACTTTATCATTTCGATCCACACAATCACTCCAGCCATGCGCCAGTAAGCAAACAGTATAAAGATTCCGCTTATGAACACCCTGCTGATGAAATTCAGAATACCTTCGTATTTATATTCACCTTCGAACGAAGGTAATAATAGGTCCGGGTTGGAATGTTGTGCCAATAATGTGACTTCGGTCGTCCAAACGAACTGACTTTTCCCAAATTCCGAAAAATCGCCACGAGCAAATCTTATCTCCACAAATATAGCTGTCCACGTCATTCAAACATGATTGAGGCACAAAAGTACAAAAAAGCCTGAGGTTCAGTCGTCAAAAGGTCGAATAAGATAGGACGCGCCGCTCAATACCTCAGAGCGAGGCTAGTGGCGAATAAACCTCACAAAGAAACACTGCTGTCTCTTTCATACATACACCTTATAGGCAGGATCGCATCGTATCGATTGCAACGAATCAGCCGGTGAACTTCCAAGATAAGGACGATGCTCCCTATCACATGGACGGACTCATTCCGCTGCCCCGTACATCACCTTCCGAGGATCGAAAGGACGCAAACGATCAGTAGATCACTTAGATTTCGCGCTAAAGCTGCAGACTCGAATAAACTTCCGAAACAGGCGCGTTTGTCCCGTCATGATGGAAGGCCGGTTTATGATCCGGGATCATACCAAGAGATATGTTCTCAAGCTTGTCGGTCTGTGTTGGACGGCCTGAGCGATGGTTTAGGTCTAATGGAAGTTGAGTTTCCAGCTGTCCCAGGAGAGGACGCGAGCTACAAGGCGGCTTCAGATGTGTACATCAATCTGAACATTCAGTATGCTCTGACGATTTTCAATAGCGTTTACAGAGAAACCGGTAAAACATGCGAAATCCTGCTGTCAGACGGACCTGAATATCGTCGAGCAAAAGAGATATTTGCAAGTTCCGTCGAACTTTCAGAGGGTTGCACCCTGAATACTCTAGATGGGAAAAAAAGCGAAAATATAAATGTTTTCATGGGCAATATCGCGCGAGGAAGAGGCCTTCGTACCGGTTTAAAAGAAACGGACGAAGCCAAAGACTTTGAAGCTGATCTCTATGTGATCGTCAACATCTCCACCGTTGACATACCAATCGCAGAGGAGTTTCACATGCAGAAGGCAAAAGGCAAACCGATAGTTTTCCTCAACAACGAACTCGATACCCTTCGTGCTGATTTGGGGCTTTTCTCTTTTCCGAAGAAGGATCTCCATTATCGATTTCTTTCCAAGGTGAAGCCGGTTTACTACCTGAGGACCCGCGCCTACTCACGAACCATCAATGTCTCACCCTTCGTATTAAACTACTCCGGGGCAATATTCCGGGAATATCCAGCGCCTTGGCAGGTGATGGTTAAGCAAAATACTGGTGAGCTTGTCTGTGTCGCCGAGGATGAAGACAGGTTCACTTTAGGCGAAGCCAAAGAAGAGATGCTCGTTGCACTCGGCTTGGCAGATAAAGATGATTCGCCACTGAAATTGTTACGAAGTGGATACAAAACAAATACATGGTGGGAAGCAGAGGATGAGCGTGAACAGTCTGATGCATGGCGCACTTAGGTTATGATGAAGGAGAGGGCTCTTTACCTTACCATTCAAAACTATATTAGGTTACAAAAAGTATCTCATCTTCTCGCTGGATCCTAGCAGAGAGGCTATTTCTTGTCAACCCTTCGGACTATGTCGCCGGGAATCAAAAGTTACATTTTGGCTTCAATACAAAAAATATCTTCAAATCTCATGTATATCTTTGATGCTTCGAGGGAGCAGGTTTCCTTTGCGAGAAGCAGTTCGTTGGATGCCTCCTCGTTTGCGCGTGATAAGCTTTAGCACTTCATCAACAAAAATCACAGGAAAAGAAAGGTATATCACCACAAGCCACTCATGTACTGCAAGGGGCACCACACTAAAGATAGCAGCAAGCCAAGGGACATAAAGAACGGCGATGTGCAGCAATATGCTGATAGTGATAGCCCCGATGAGCCAAAGGTTTGATGAAGGTGTGTGGTTTAAAAGTGAACCATTCTCCGATAGTGCATTTAGAGCGTTGAACATTTCGACAATAACTAAGATAGTCATGCTCATGGTGCTGGCTTTTCGATTTTTCCAGAAGATGTCGCAGCTGTATTTTTCAGTTCCTTCCACACAATCTTTGAAATTTGTGAGCTGTCGCCATGACATACGAGGGCCATCGGCATTATATATGTACCACCATGCAAATCCACTAACGGTGACCATGCCCAGGCAGAGGGTCCAAATCCAAGAAAATATGGCAAGAAAAGGATAAAATTAATGAATGTTCACAGATGTGTTGTGCCTGGGCAAAAATGAGGGGGCTCAAGCGGAAAAAAAAACTCTTGGCCAGACCAACATACGTGCCAATAACGATGTACCGCATGAGCAACCATCTATCAACGATTGGTTCGTCTGGGTTGCGCGGTCTCCGTTGCATGGTGTTCTGTTCGGGCTTGTTAAAACCCAGCGCTGTGGCGGGTAAGCCATCTGTGACTAAGTTGACCCAGAGCAGCTGAACTGGACATAATGTTTCGGGCAAACCCAAAGCAGCTGCAATGAATATGCAAACCACCTCGCCACAGTGTAGAGTCGATAAAGGTTAAAATGAATGAGTGAACTCATGACAAAAATCTAAAAGAAGGGGTTGGAAGCAATCTTACCGATATTGCTAGAGACCATGTACCTCACGAATTGCTTGGTGTTGTTGAAAATAGCACGGCCTTCTGCTACTGCGATGACTATCGTTGCAAAGTTATCGTCTGCAAGGACCATGTCTGCTGCGTGTTTAGCCACTGCCGTCCCCGAACCCATAGCAATGCCGATGTCTGCGCGTCGTAGAGCTGGAGCATCGTTTACGCCGTCACCGGTCATCGCGACAACTTGGCCTTGAGCCTTTAGTAGCTCGACTAAGCGAGTCTTGTGCTGCGGTTCGACCCTAGAGAACACTGACACGGACAATGCTGCAGCATTCTGTGCTTGGGGGTCCATTCCATCAAAGTCTGGACCAGTGCAGGACTTATTGGGTGGGAAAAGAATCCCTGTCATAGGTAAGCCTGCGGCTGCAGCCTCTGCTGTCATCTGACGGGCAATAATTGAGGTGGTCGGGTGTGAGCCAGACCCTGTGATGTCATCCAGTCCGATGCGATTTGCAATGGCTTCGGCGGTGAGCTTATTGTCCCCAGTGACCATCACGATTCTAATGCCTGCACCTCGGCAAACGTCAACTGCCCTCTTCACTTCAGGTCTTGGTGGATCAGCCATTCCGCAAAAACCAAGTAGCGTCAGCCCTTCTTCATCTTCAATAGATACCTGACCCCGATCCGGTGGCATTGGGCGCATAGCAAGCGCTAGAACCCTCAGAGATCCGCGTGCATATGTTTGATATTTTTCAATCAATGCGTTGCGAAGTTGTTTCGTGATTGGCTCTGCAATTCCTTTTGAATTTGTGAGTACCTGTGTACAGCGTAGCAAGACGGCCTCTGGGCTTCCTTTTGTAAACAGGATTCTTTGCCCCTTGCGCTTTGTGAGGACACTCATCATCTTGCGATCTCGATCAAATTCTAGGGTACATACTCGCTCGAATTGTCCGTGCCAGTACATTGCACAATATGTCGCACGTTCTTCAACACTCAATGTCGTTAGCGCTCCAGGCATGTCATCGAAACCAGGCAAGCCAATTTTTTCGGCAAGGACGCGGAGTGCTATTTCAGTCGATTCTCCTATTTTTTTAAAACTTCCCGTCTTCCCGTCGTATGATAGGGAGCTGTCATTGCACATACTGGAACATATGGCAATATGCAACAGCGATGCTAGATTAGCGGGGCGATTAACAATTTCATCTGTGTGTATCTCTGAAATGATTCCGCTGGGTGCATAGCTGTTCCCTGAGACTTTGTAATCCGCGAGACAGTCTTTCAGGGTAGTTTGACTTTCGGCGGCTGCCTCCACGAAATTGACCACACACATCCGTGTGATTGTCATGATGCTTGTTGTTAAGGTTCCGGTCTTGTCACTGCAGATAACTGATGTGCACCCTAATGTCTCCACAGAAGATAGTGTGCGCACGATTGCATTCTGCTTCGCCATTTTTCGCGTTCCTAGCGCAAGACATGTGGTGACGACAGCTGGCAGACCCTCTGGAATAGCTGCAACTGCAAGTGCGACAGCGGTCTTCAGATAGTGAACTGCGCCACGAAAGCTGCCTCCATGTGCCGGATCGCTGAAATGCCCAATGTTAACAAGCCAAACCAACACACAAATCACAGCAATAAGCTTAGAAAGCATAGTGCCGAATTCATCGAGTTTCCTTTTAAGTGGCGTGGTGTCATCTATCGAATCCACAGAAATCATCGCATCTTGAATTTTCCCGATAGCAGTACCCATGCCTGTGCCAACAACCACGCCCCGTGCACGACCCGCAGTCACGACTGTCCCACTGTATGCCATGCAGGTCTTGTCTTGCAAAACTACCCTGGCTGTTGCTGTCGTCGTTTCCAGGTTCTTTACAACACTGTCACTTTCACCAGTCAAAAGTGCTTGATCCACCCTGAAAGAGGAACCATATATGTTCGATAGTCGGACATCTGCAGGGATTCTATCTCCGACTGCAAGCTCGACAATATCTCCAGGGACAAGCTCAATAGACGGACATACCTTCAGGTTTCCATCTCGTAAAACGGTCGCAGTATCCGCTTGGTAGGCAGCTAGCTCCTCGATTGCTTTCGCGGCATTCGTTTCAGTCATGACTCCAACGGTGGCGTTCGCGATGAGGATGATTATAATGACGCCTGGTTCAACGAACGCGTATGATCCCTCACCATTTGCAAGACCCAAGATGAAAGATATCACCGCGGCGGCAATGAGGATCTTAACAAGTAGGTCATCAAACTGTTTCAAAATAAGTTTCCAAAATGGCTGACTGGGTTTGCTAGGTAGCGCGTTCATGCCCCATATCCTCCTTAATCGATTTACTTCCCCGGAGCTCAAACCTTCCACGGGATTCGCCTTGAGTTGGACAAAGACCTGCAACGAAAATATTGAGGCACACAATGAATAAGGGGAGGTGCTTTTCGTGGTCCGTTAATCAGTCACGACATACCTCCGCGAATGTCTTGGCGTGCGCATCTTCCATCGGCAGAGGACTGTATTCGAGCGTTGACAAAAGGTGCGTGAAAACTGTGTGGAATTCTTCGCTGTTGATGTTTCTTGCTTGTGGAATAATAAATCCTCGTGTTTAATTATTTAAACTCTTATAAATATTACCTTCGCGCGATTCGTACATGTATGGGATGTAGTTTCGTC
>JACLAB010015143.1_pt1 | contig 13411 bp, 10 predicted proteins | sample 8027921 | NCBI WGS metagenome assembly JACLAB01 (sample SAMN15725117, study PRJNA655200) | protist metagenome | isolation source: fluorescence activated cell sorting (FACS) single amplified genomes of... | place: USA: West Boothbay Harbor, Gulf of Maine | collected 2000-07-19
GTTGTGGTGGATAAATCGAAGAAGTAATACTACCTACCGCGACGTATTATACTCATCGCGTCGTATATAAAGTTCTCTCCTTTTAAACTTCTTCTTTTATTCTTCTTCTTCTTCTTCTTCTTCCGCGCGTTGCTGTTAATACCCGACCGTTTTGTCTACTTTATTGATCAAATCGTCCGTTTTCCCTCCACTCTGATCGAAACGTCTCAGATTTTCTACGAACACGTCCATGGCTAAATCGTGGTAATCGCTGGTTAAATCCGCCGAGTGAAAGGACATCAAAAGTTTCGCTTCATCGATTGACCATAACGGACTCGATTCCGGTAACGGTTCGGTTTGAAACACGTCTAACGCGGCGCCTCTTATCTTTCCCGTATTCAACGCATCGCACAACGCGTTCTCGTCCACGCTCGCACCTCTACCGACGTTGATTAAAACCGCGGATGATTTCATCTTTCCAAACACCTTTACTCCGACTACGTTTTCCGTTTCTCTCGTGTGCGGCAACGCCAACGCCACGTAATCCGCCGTTTCCACCGCCTTTTCCAATTCTTGCAGCGTAAACATCTCCGATACCACCTCTCGATCTCTCTCTTCGATCACTTTCTTGCTCCTCACTCCGTTCACAACCATCCCCATCGCTTTCGCTCTTTTCCCGATCGAACGTCCGATGTCGCCGTACCCGACCACCAACATCTCCTTACCCTTCAACATGTCCACCTGAAACCGTTTCCAAACCTTCTCTCTTTGCGCTCTTTGCATGTTAAACACTTCCTTCGCGAAATACATGCTCGCGAATATCGCCCACTCCCCTAACGACGCCGAAAACGCGCCTTTCGCGTTGGTCATCACCGACCCGTGCGTCTGTATCGCCTCGTGTTTTAACAAGTGATCGACGCCGGCCGACGCCGAGTGCGTCCAAACTATTTCGTCGCCGCTTTTACACTTCTCCTCTTTCTCCTCTTTCCCGCCGCTTTTTGTCGTCTTCATCATCATCGTCATCTGTTCTCGTTCCATGTGTTTCGAGAGCGCGTCGGTGTTGGCGAACCACCATCCCACCGCAGAAATCTTCTTTGTCTTCATCATCATCGATTCCGACGATTTCGACGATGCCACTTTACTCGATAAAACACTTGCCTCTTTCTCTCCCAAAGCATTATCAGCAAAATCATCATCATCGTCGCCTCCGTCGTTCTCGTCTGAGACGCATTCAATCTTCAACCGATCGAATTTCATCCCTCGTAATCTCTCGATCGGTTTCGAGTCCATCAGTTTCTGGTTCACGAATACCGTGACTGGAATGCTGTTTTTCTCTTCCTTTTTTTCCTCTGCTTTGCTCGACGTCATCGTTTTCTTTCGTCTTTGTTGTTTTTGTTCAAAGACGTGTACAGTGCGAATTGGAAAATTCCGGCGGCGAATCGTCTCCAAATCCTCCTTCTCTGACGACGAGAAACCCGACGCGCGCGACGACGACGCGAAGAAGGTTTCGTCGCTCACCGAAGACGAGCAAAAAGAGGACGATATCGCTCGCGCGAAATCCCGCGTCGTAAATCCGCTTTTTTCGCTGAGGATGCTGTTGCGAATAAAAGGTGTCGTTCTCGCTGCACCACACCGCATCGTACTGAGGCATTTTCACGAACTTTTCCCCATTGCGTGGACGAAACGTAACGCAATAAATACACTCACACATCAGTAAAACAGAGCGTAAAACGACGCGATGACTGGAGGAGGAAAACAACCGAAAGTGGACCACACGCAAACGGACTCGATGAACTTAAAAGTCTTGCGGAGGGACGACCCTTCGATCCAAACTATCCTCGGATCGGCATCCTCGATCGCGATGTACGAGTTGGACATGCAAACGACGAAGTGGCACCGGAAAAACGTGGAAGGATCCTTATTCGTGGTCGAACGGAAAAAAAGTAGCAGTAATAGCAATAGTAGATTTCAATTCATCGTCTTAAACCGATTATCGGACGAACGGTTCGTGGAATCGATCGCGAAAGATGCGGAGTTTGAGATGAGCGAGAAGTATTTGCTCTATAAGACGGACACGGACGAAGTGAACGGAGTGTGGTTTTACGACGAGAAAGAACAGACGAACATATACGAAATCATTCAAAGAGCGCAAGAAATGGAAAGGAGTGGAATATATGCGAATAACGGTGAAGAAGGTGGTGGTGGTGGTGGTACCGGTACTACTAAGAGCGGCGGCAGCTCCATCGACGACGTCGCGTCGTTGTTTCAATCGGCGATGTCGGGCTTCGGTGGAGGCGCCGAAAAGCCGGCGAAACCGAAACCAAAGAAAGAAACTAATATCGCCGCCGGGAAAAAGAAGAGCGGTGGTGTTGGAAGTAGCGCGGGAGAAAGCAGCAGCGGCGCGATGATCACGAGAGATGCCATCCGGAACGCCATGTTACGATTGGCCACGAACGACCAATTTCTCGACGCCGTCGCGAGCGAGTTGAACCGCTAAAATAAAAATCTGCGTCGTCTTCGTCCAAGGAAAAGAAAAGAACAACGCAAAAGCGAGGAAAGGAGATTTAAGACAAAAAGCCGTCGCTTCTTCGCCGGAGAGAGAGAGATTGAGATTGATTGATTAGTAACGCGTTTAATAATCTCGCGCGTGTTCACATTTCAAATTCCTCACAAATCTGCCTCTTTGCAAAAACAACACAAAGCGCAGATAAATAAAAACTCTCTCGTCGTAAACATCACTCGTCCTATTCGTCTTCGACCGAATTTAACGTCATCATGTCCGCTCGACAACGATTGAAAAGAACCGCGGCAGCCGCGATCGAGAACGAAGCCGAGGAAATAGCCATCGCGTGCGTTCGTTTTTCTTCTTCTTCTTCTTCGTTTTCTTCTTCTTTTCGCGTTGCGCGTAAGCGTTCGAAGAGCAAACGCGAAGAACGTTTTCGCGATAAACCGAGAACTTGCGAACGGGTTTTTCCTTCGCTTGATTTCGCGACGAGACGACGAATATCCTCCGCGCGCGATTAACGCGTCTTCGAGTTCGTCTTCGTCGTTTACGTCGTCGTTTACGTCGTCGTCGCGCAAAGCAAAGCTCTTTTTTTTTTCTCTCTTCTTTCCGTCGTCTCGTCGTCAGAGAGAAGAAACTGAAGACTGACCTTTGTTTTTAACCACCACCACCGACTGTTATAAATAAACGCAAAACAACAGCGTGGACGATGAAAACGCGGCTGGGCTGGAAGTAACCACCAACGGGGCGGAAGAAGGGGCCACCGCGTCTGGCGTCATGTCCATCGACTCGTTGCAATCTTTCGGCGTCTCCGCGACGGATTTGAAGAAAGCGAAAGAAGCCGGTTTCAACACGGTGAGATCTTTGGTCATGCACTCTAAGTCGAACTTGTTGGACGTGCGAGGGTTTTCCGATGCGAAAGTGGATAAGCTTTTGGAGGCGTGCAAAAAAGCGCTTTCGAATCCATCCGAATTGGGCGGGTTTGTGACCGCGGCGACGTTTCGAGAGATGCGGAAAGACGTCGTTCGAATCACGACGGGATCGAAAGCCGTCGACGAAGTGCTCACCGGAGGGATTCAGACGAGGTCTATCACGGAAATTCACGGCGAATGGAGATGTGGGAAGACGCAATTGTGCCACACGTTAGCGGTGAGCACGCAGCTACCGTTCGAAATGGGGGGTGGATACGCTAAAGTTGCGTACATTGACACCGAGGGCACGTTCCGTTCCGAACGCATTCTCGAAATCGCCGAAAGGTACGGCATGGACGGCGAGGCTGTTTTGGAAAACATCATGATCGCGAGAACGTTTACGCACGAGCAAATGGAGGACGCGTTGTTGGCCATCGCCGGAAAAATGGCCGAAGAACCGTTCAAACTCCTCATCGTCGATTCGGTAATGGCGCACTACCGCGTTGATTTTACCGGCCGAGGCGAATTGTCCGGTCGACAACAACGTCTCGGACAATTTATGTCTAAACTCTCCAAACTCGCGGACGAGTTCAACTTGGCGATCGTGTGCACAAACCAAGTCCAAAGCGACCCGGGAGCGATGGCGTTCGCCGGCGTCGAGCCAAAGAAACCGATCGGTGGCCACGTTTTAGCGCACGCTTCGACGATTCGCCTTTGCGTCCGAAAAGGAAGAGCCGAAGCGCGCGTGTTGAAAGTCATGCAAGGACCGGATTTGAAAGAGCAAGACGCGGAGTTTATGATTTCAAACGGCGGCGTCGTGGACATTGAATAATACTGACTACTATTACTACTACTCATAAAGATAATAATCATGTCTTCTTGTTGTTAATGAATAGAAAAACTGATACGAGTACTCCCAATATATACGGGTTTGATTACAATAATAATAATAATAATATTTTGACGCGCGTGATATTACGCGCGCGTCGAAGGACGAGATGATTCTGCTTTTACGCGATGAGAACTTTAGCCATCAAAGCTGCGCTGAGCACGTGCCAAACGGCGTGCCAAATAGCGTAATTCCAGTAGCGCCCTTTTGCTTTTGACGAGGCGCCGAACCATAACACCGACAACGGCAAGAGTCCATTTACGACTACTGTCTTTTCACCGTGCGAAAGCATCAAGAAGAGACAGTAGGATACCGCGGTCACAACGTCGCAACAAATCAAGTTTGAAACAGCTCCCCATCGGTAATTTTTAATTGCGTTTCTGATCTTTTCTTCGTCTTCCATTTCGTCCTCTTCGCGAAAGCTTTTCGGCGCCGTAGTATAATATTCCGTCGAAGAGGGAGTTGTCGTCGTCGACGAGGACGCCGAAGATGGCGACAAAGCGCTGAACTTGCGATCTGTGACCAACGGATCGCACGTCTCTGTCGACAAACACAGCGCTGATACCGGAGACGATTCTCGTTCTCGCGTTTTACTCTTTACTATCCCCGGCGTATTCTGATGAAACGCCGACGACTTCAACTGATAAGAGTGGGGCGAACCCGTCCTCTTAATCGGATGAAAACTTTGTTTTTGCGACGAAACCCATTGTATTCTCTCAGCCACTGCGGTTTTGACGGACGCAGAAGACTTCAACGTACGTTCATCGCCATTTCGTTCCATGGACACAACATTCTCGAAGTCTGGTTCCGATCGACTCCTCCGCGGTGCCCGGATCGTCTTTTGTGTCGCTTTATCGTCCGTTGGCTTTTCTTCATTTCTGTTAATTCTCCTCTTTCTCACCCCAGCACAACACGAGCAATACGCCTCTCTCGCGTCTCGCATCACGTCCATCTGAAGCGAGTGAAAGAGCGTCGATATGATCGCGATCGCTAAAAGAAAAAACCCGTGCGCTCGGTGAGAATATTTCAAGGCTTCCAGAGCAGCCGGAAACGCCATTCGATCGCCTGTGAATGAAGAAGAAGGTTTTGCGCAGAGCAAAGGTGTCAGTAAAAGTCACTCAATAATCAAACGTCCTCTCGCCCTCGAGCGATATCGTCAAAGTTCCATCACTTCTTCTTATCCAAACGCGTTTTGCGTGTATTTCACCACACGTATTTTTTGTACTCGTATTTTTGAATTTCGAGCCGTTTTTTTCCCTTTTTTTTTCTTTCAAAAAGGAATATTTGAGCACCTCGAATAGGTAAGAAAGAAAAAAGGCAATGATTACTCCTACAGACGAGGACGCACCGCTGCTGATTTCAACCAGTCGCATCAACATGACGTAGCTCAGACCAAAGTATCCGAAATTTGTCGCGATTACGTTCAACCTCGCGACGAGATGCACCTTGTGACTCATCAAGAACTGCGTTTTAAAAGAGTTAATTTTAAATAAGAAATAATGGATAATGTAATGGTGTAAAAAAACGCACGTTGTGTGCGGCGAATCCTCGCTCGCGCAAAGCGACGATCTCGAGCTTTTTCAAAAGTCTCGCCCTCCGTTTCTCTTTCTCCGTTTGTTGTCGAACTTGTTTGCGCGTTTTATTTCGCGAAGGAGGGCTCGTCGTCCTCAGAGTCGCCAGCGTCACGTTATACGACGCCGGTGATGCCGACATTTTCTCTCTCTGTGGAGGGGGAATGTTCGAAACGAACGCGAAAGGGGAGAGCGAATTTTGGCGAGTGGCGCTTTTTCGGTGTCTCGAAAAAGCAAAAACTCTTCTGGTGTTGTTGCCGGAGACTGTTTTTGCGCTTCTTTTGCTTTTTTTAACTCTGGGCGTCCCAGGGGATACTAACACGAGTGCGTCTCAAATTTTTTTGCCGAAAAAGTTCCGCGGAAAAAACAAATACGAATTTTGTATCTAAAACGCATTTTTTTCTCATATCCTCTTCACTTTCTCGCGCGCAGCTGCGCGCATATGCGCGCGCATATAATATCACTTTTTTTTTGCGTGCGCGCGCGCACGCGCGCGAGAAAGTCACACGCATTGCTATCATCGATAAATCTCTATCGATGATAGTGGGTGGAAGGGTGGGAGCTCTTTTCTTCATCGTTTGCTTTCTTTCTGTTTTAGAGATACAAATCGAGCGTTTTTGTATCTCTCCTCCCGCATGCGTGGCAGATTGAATGAATGAAAAGAGCTGGGAAAGAACGGACAAAGGGGGTTCGAGTACACCGGGGAGTTTTGACTCGCGCGGGCGAGTTTCTCTCCTTTTTTGTGTTCTTTTCTTTGTCGTCGTGTTATTGCATATCTTCTCTCTTCTTCATCGAAGAAGAAGTCAACGACGACTTTACATGGAGGAAAGAGCATTTTTTGGGAAAGAATTCCAGCCTTTCATTTTTTGAAACGGGATTTGAGTACCGTTGGGGGAGTTTTGTATCGATTAAAATCGAGAGTTCTCTCCTTTTTTTTTTTGGATTGCAGAAACATGTGAGACAATACGACGTCTCTCGAGCATCCATTTGCGATGCTCAGCCTATCATGACACTCGGCTCTCATGAGATCGATCGAAGAAACTTTGATAGGTGAAGTACGTTGATTTTTGATTGAAATATAATAACGTTTAATTTGCGCGGCGCTGACTTGTAGCGATCGCGGTGACCGACCTTTGAAAAAAGGGGAGTTGTCCGAAGCATGCTCATGTAACGACTATTGAAATATTTTCGGCAGAAATGAATCTGGGAGCCCGTGGTGGTCTTCTATCCAGAGAAGTCTCGTGCGATGAGATTTGGGAACGGAGGAGATGGAGAGGACGTAAAGCTTGTGCGACGGTGTGTTTCTGTTTAAACATCACAGGAAATATTTAGGATGGGGAGTTATAGTTGAGTTGTAATACTAGTTACTCTTTGTTTCGTTTACACAAAAAGGCCTGCGGTGTTTGAAAAAAATGCATTTAATACGACGAGTCTCCACCTTTTGGTTTAACAAAAAAGTTTAGGGTTTAAAAAACACCGACCAAAAGATGCCTCAAATTATTCGCTCAAAAGTCTCCACATAATCTCGCATCTCATCATCATCATCATCACAGAGAGAGATATCAAACGCACGCGAGAAGAGCTCTTTAGCTTTTCAGAGAGAGAGAGAGTGTAGGTGCGCCGCTGAACAACAACAACTCCTTTTTCATTTTTTTTTAAATATCGTTTTATCGCGCGCGCGCGCGTGTATAATATATATATGCGTCGTGCTCGTTTTAATCACCCGTCGCATGGCGCTGCTCTTTCCCATGTTGTGGTGATGATCGCGCAAAAGAACACGCGCACGACGTCGCCTTTTTCAAAAGCGAAAGAAGAAGAGATGAAAAGAAGAATATCGCCAAAGAAAACGCAGCAGCCGTCGTCTGTCGCGCGCGGTGATGCGCGGAGCGCTGTTGTTCTTGTTCTTAGTATGAGTTGTATTAACGCAGATTTTGCTCTCTTTTTACACACAGAAACAAGCTGAAGACCATGAGGAAAGAAAAGAAGGAGGAAAAGACGAACACTCCGAAACTTTCCTACGCGAAAGGGTTATCGCACGCGGTGTTGAAATACTTAGAAGAGGAAGAGACGAAGGCGTTCATGGAGAAAATCGAGAAGAACGAGGAAGAGGAGGAAGAGGAGGAGGAGGAGGAGGAGGACGAGAAGAGTATCGTCGTCGCGCCCCGCGCGGAGGATGTTCCGAAAGACTTTGAACGGAAAGAGAAGAAGAAGAAGAAGACGAAGGAGGAAGAGAAGGAGGAGGTTTTGGGAGTTGGAACGCCGTCTTTGAATTCCGATGGGAGCGGAGAGAAGAAGAAAAAGACGATGAAAAGGAAGGAGAAGAAGACAGAGACGCCAAAAATGTCGTCGTCGCCCTCGAAGGAGACGGCGGAGGAGGCCGGGAACTCGAGCAGATTCCGTTCAGCGTTTGATTTGATTCAATTACAAATAATCGATCCCGCGGAGGAGCTTTTACGAACGGGAGGAAAGAAGGAAAATGACGACGGTGATGTGCGCGATTCGCCTCGAGAATCTTCTCAAAGGCGAGACGTTTTGTCCGCGGATGGAAGCGCTCGCGGGACGCCCGTAACAAAAAGTTTTGTTGAAGCAGGCACGACGCCAATGAAACAGCAAAGAGAGCGACAAGAACAACAAACGCTCGTGCGAATGGATAAAGGAATAAACACTGAGCCGGGACCGCAGCGAGGCGGTAAAAAAATAATGTTGAAAGCGATGCCGAGAGAAATCAGGAGGAGCCAGTCGTTTACGAAAAGAAAGCAACAAGTAAGACCGGAAGTCGAAATCGTCGAAAAACACGAAGCACTGCTCCAAGTGATCGAAGCGACAGAAACGGGACAAAAAACAACGACGACAGGTACTGAAATCAGACCACCAATAAGGTCCGATTCGTTCAAGAAGAGGCGACGAGAGAGCATCAAAAATCAGCTGCTACAGTCCGCTAAAGCGTCGATGGCTGAAAATATGCGCTCGACGAGCCAACCAGATTTGGTACAGTATCAACGACGAGAATGCGAAGAAAAGCAGCCTCAAATGCGTACATCGTTGGGTTTTGAAGACTTTCTCGAAAATGCATTAATCGGTACCACCGACGTCACCGGCGCCACCGGCGGGAGTGGAAACGACAACAACAACGCAAACAACCCGCATTCTCCGCGAAGCGAATCTTTCAAAAATATTGCGAGCTTTTGGAAGCAGTGCGAAGGAGAAGAAGGAAGAAACGAGGGAGACAGCGGCGAGAAGATGGATATTACCACGAATGCTCAGTCGCCGCACCAACCGCACGGGCGACAAAAATTCTGCGACTGCAAAGAGTGCGTCGCCGCTTTGATGGAACACGCGGCAAAAGTCGGGCGCTACGTCGTCGCGCAAGAAGATGAAGAGAAACGGCAAAGAGCGAAAGAGCAGCGGCAGAAAAAAACAGCGAACCGGCAACAAACAACAGCAGAGGCAGTAGTAGCGACAAATATCACGAGCGCGATGACGACGAGCGCGACGACGACATCGACGCCGCCCTTACATCCAAACTTCCAGATGCCGCCTCCTTTACTCTTAGCCTCCGCGGGCATAACCGGTGGAACCTTCGATATCGCCGCAAACCCTCTCCTGACGACGAAGACAACAAAAACATCCTCCCCTTCTCCCACATTGTACAACCATAATACCAACAAGTGCGCCCTTTCGCCCGGCGCGCTCCTCGTCGACTCGTTCGTCATGTCCCCTCTCTTGGACCAACTGGATGATTTAAAACAATAACGAATGTAACAACCGCACACAAAAGGAACACGAACAAAACGCAAAACGAAGAAAAAGAGAAACGACTCGTACTATATACTACTACTATAACTGTCGTCCTCGTTTTGCGCTCGAATATCTCGCTACTCCCTTCATCGCGTCGATGACATTTTTTGCACCATTTTTCTCTCGTTCGTGTGCTTCATAAAAATTCGAAACGTCACTCCTCTCGTCAAAACACATCACATCGTCCTCGTCGACGCGAACGACTTTGACGAGAGCGCCTCTTCCGAGAGGTGGACGATAAACTCTCTCTCTCTTCACGTCGTCGTCTTCGATATGAAAACCCCTCCTCTTACCCCGACAAAAACATCGAGGACACATCACGATCCTCTCGCTCCGCTTTTCCCGAACCGAGTCATCGCGCACTTCGATTTGGATTGTTTCTACTGCCAAGTGGAACGAAGTTTGGACGATTCCTTAAAGGAAATGCCGACGGGGGTGTGCCAGTACGACCCGTTCGAACGCGACGGCGTTTCCACGCGAGATGCGATGGGAGATAGGAAAACGCATCTCACGAGGCCAGGGGCGAACAACTCGCTCATAGCGGTGAGCTACGAAGCGAGGAAAAAAGGGGTGAAAAGGAACATGAAGATTGGAGAGGCGAGGAGGTGTTGTCCGGTGCGTTTTGCAGTCGCTGGTGGTGTTGTTGTTGTTCGCGGTTTTTTTGTATCTCTTTTTATCTCTCTTTGCTTTCGCGAATCCGTCCTTCGCATACGAAGGGAAAGGTGTGTGATGTGAAGCGAACGTAATAACCCCTATACCAATCGAGCACGTAACAGCTGAGAAGCTACTTTGTGAATTAGGGTTGTGGTGTAATAATATAAAAATTAAGATTAATGTGAAACCCTAACAATGTTGTCTTATGTAGAAAGAAACTATACCTCCGCAAAACAACGAACGCGCTTTGACGATAAAAACGATGGCGACACTCGCATCGTCGCATTTCCTCTCGCCAGCAGCAATTGCTTCTTCTTTCCATCGTCGCCATCTTTGTCAAAGATGTAGAAAAAGAAAAAGAGCACCAACAACGAATAAAAAATCATCGAATCGTCCAATTCCGATACCGTTATCTGCGCTTTCCATCGAAGAAGAAAAACAAGATGTCTCGCACTTTATAAACCTCAAAAACGGCATCGAAGCGTTACCAGTCCTTCGAGAACACTTCCCACACAAACACATAAATTTCATGCGCATGCAATCCACCTTGTGCGAGAGAGGTGACATGGAAAAAATCATGCTCGAAGTGGATGCCAATTTGCTCCTCAAACTGGCCACGGACAGGCCGTGCGTGATTTACGACTACGGATCGAGATCGGAAGAAACCGGTTTACCTCGGTCGTTTTGGTACGGATTAGAAAGCATGATGTATTTTTTACGCCACGAGTGGGGATTTGACGGGTACGGCGAAGAAGACAACATCGGGTGTACAGATGGTCGAAGACGACGAGAAGTCGTTTTGAGAGGTAAGAAGTGTACGAAAGAAATCGAACGCAAACGGACCTTCTTCAGTAAAAGCTTGAAGAAAAAGATTCGGTATTACCGACAGTTTATTCCGGAAACGCATTCGCGAGAGTTGAAAGTGATCGGGGCGTATAAGCTCACCGCGCACGACGGCGATAGGGAGTATTACAAGGAGACGTTGAACGAGCATCTCAGAATACAGTCTTCGACGTCGAGGTCGAGGAGTCACGACGACGACCGAAACGATGATAACGGTGACGACGATAGTTTAGAAGCGACCATCGAGAAGCTCGAACAGTTAGGGTTTAAAATCTTCCGCGGCGGCGATCGCGAGCAAGAATGGTTGGATATGATTAAATCTAGTAGTAGTAGTAGTAGTACAGGTACCTAGTAAATAAAATTCTAAATCTAAAATAGTATGTATTGCGCACGCAAAGAACTCGTTCATTTCTTCTTGAAGAAGGACGCTATCGAAGGTATAGTCGCCGCTTTGCTAAACCCAACATCTTTACCAGTTTCGACAAACTTTGTTTTCTTATTCTTTCGCAACTCTTGCTGAATATCCGGCGGTAAACTCCGAAAGGTCTCCTCGTCGATGCCGGATTCGAGTTGCGCGTTGTACAACGCCTCGCGCTTCCGCTTTTCTTCCAACGTTTCTCTCGGTCGAATATTTTTCTTCTCGCCTCCTTCGGGAGGAGGAGGAGGCGCGATTGGAACGACGACGACGTTATTCTTTTTCTTCTTCGTAAAAAGTGGTGCATCCTCACCACTCACATCGTGCAATGACGAGGATGGCATCGTCGTCGTCGTCCTCGCTTTGTTCGCTGCTGGCGGCGACAACGTGGTAAAACGCGTTTGTTCTTCGTTTTCTTCTTCTTCTCCTTTCTTTCGCGGAGACGATTTCGCCGATTTCATTATTAATTTCTCTTCTCCTCCATCGAATAAATCGAAAACGTCCACGCCTCGCTTCAAGAACTTCCCCAAACCACCGACGTCGCTCTTCTCCACTTCCAGCTTGAAGTTACTCGTCGTTAAGCTCAACACCGTGCATTGGAACCCTCGATTATTCATAATGCCCCACTCGGCGAGAAATTTTTTAAAAATTGTCCCGCCGAGCGTTTTCAGATTATCCGCCTGACAGTCGTTGCCGGATCCGGAAAGCGGGTGCGACCGGTGCGCGGAGTGCGCGGTTAAGTTGGAGCGAATACCCAACGTTAACGTTTTCGGGTGCCTTTTCCAATCTTGTCCATCTAATTCGGTTCTCTCGGAAAGTTCTTCCGCTAACTCCCCGATCCATTTCAAGACTTGGTCCGTCGTCTCTAAACACATCGCGCCTCGAAACGTCTTACTCGTCGCGATTGATTTCGGCGCCGACCGCTCTTTGACCGGGTCGTCGTCCACGCCTCTCGCGGCTCTTTGGACCCACAACGTTTTTTTCTCGTCTCTCCCTAACGCCATCAACAAACTCTTTCGATCGGCTTTGGCTAAACCGCCGATGGTGGTGACGCCTAAAACTTCCGAAAGCTCTTCGCCCAAATTACCGCCGAGACCACGAATGCGATCGATGGGTAAGTGTTCCAACAGAGAAGGCGTGAACGATTCTTCCAAAATCGTGCAACAATTTGGTTTATTCATGCCGCTGGTTAGTTTCGCTAACATTTTGTTCGACGAGACGCCGCAGGATAAGGTGTATCCGAGATTGACGAAACAGTCCTCTCTGGCGACGTTGCACACGTACGCGCCGGCTATTTTTAACTTTTCCCTGTGGGACCATTCCGATAACGGACGATTGAGCCAAGATTTCGACGCTTCGTCTTGCGGAGGCGGGTCTCCCGCTTTCCTTTCTACGTGTTCTTCATTTTCTTTATCTTCTTTGTCCGTGTTGTTGTTGTTGATACTAGTTTTATTACTCGCATCAATCTCATCCACGGCGCCTCTTCGCAAATCTCTGTGCGACGCGTACGTCACCACAACCTCCTGTTGTCCACTACTCCCATCCGATAACGACGCTCTCATCCTCTTCTTCTCTTTCCTCCTTCGTTCTCTCGCTTCCCACTCTAACGCCCCAGCCACGTGACTTCGACTCACTCTCTCGCTCATCAACACGTCCCGATAGAAATCCATCTCGTTCCTCTCGCACTTCTCCAACACCGCGTTCGCTTCTTTCGTCACGTCTAAATACGCCTCATCGATGGACGCCCGCTCGATTGTCCCGTGCTTGGCCAACTCCGCGGCGACTTTCGCCCCGGCGTCGCGATAGATTTTCAAATCCGCCTTTGAATGTTTCGTCGGCACTTGCACG
>JACLAB010001984.1_pt1 | contig 13406 bp, 6 predicted proteins | sample 8027921 | NCBI WGS metagenome assembly JACLAB01 (sample SAMN15725117, study PRJNA655200) | protist metagenome | isolation source: fluorescence activated cell sorting (FACS) single amplified genomes of... | place: USA: West Boothbay Harbor, Gulf of Maine | collected 2000-07-19
CCGCGCGCTTCGAGCAAAAACAAAACGATGAGCAACAGCAATAGTAACAAGAAAGAGAAGATCGGAGGCGGTAGCGGGGACATCGTTGATGTCGCTGCCGTCGTCGCAGGAGAAGATGGCACCGTAGAAGCCACGTCACCGAGTGCTAGGAACAACGGAACGACTAACGCAACCATTTTAGCGACCGCGGTGGCTGGAAACGCCGACGCAGCGACACCAACGGTTATAGTCGAACCACCAAACGAAGTCGTCGATGTCGACGCTGAAAATAATAACAATGATAAGGCAGCAGCGAACGCCGTCGTCGCGAATCAAAAGAAAACGAGTGCAAGTATGAACAATAACAACAACAATAAAACAAAAGGAGGGAAGCCGAAAGAGAAAAAGGGAACGAAGAAGGAGACGCAGCAACACCAACACGACGTGGCGGCGGCCATCGTGAAAAATGCAAAAAACGTCGACGTTCTCCAATTGGGAGCGTTTGAAGTGGACTGTTGGTACCGAGCGCCGTATCCAGACGAGTTCACCAGCGATAACAGATTATTCGTTTGTGAATTTTGTTTGAAATATTGCAAAAGACGCAAGACGCTCGTGAAACATAAAAAATGTTGCCCTTTGACGCACCCGCCCGGGAACGAAATTTACAGGCACCCCGCAGAAATCGAAAAGAGAACGATGCGTGGTGAAAATGGGGAAGAAGAGAGAGAAATTGAAGAGATTGTTCGTCCAGAACTGTCGGTGTTTGAAGTCGACGGCGCGCGAGCGGCGACGTATTGCCAAAACTTGTGTCTGTTGGCAAAACTCTTTCTCGATCACAAGACTTTGTATCACGACGTTTCGCAGATGCTTTTCTACGCCTTGTGCGAAAAAGGCGAAGATGAGAAACACAGGGTCGTCGGATACTTCTCTAAAGACAAAAACGGCTCTCAGACGGGACATAATTTGGCATGCATATTGACGTTGCCGCCGTACCAGCGCAAAGGCTACGGTAGATTTCTCATCGCGTTTTCGTACGAGTTGACGAAACGCGAAAGCTGGGTTGGAACGCCAGAGAAACCTTTATCGGATTTAGGATTGATGAGTTACTCCGCGTATTGGGGAGACGTGATCAGCGAGTTGTTGAAATCGCTGGAAATTGGCACAGTGATCACGCTTTCGAAGATTTCCAAGCTCACGCATCTGGCCACGCAGGATGTCATTTTAGTCCTCGAACAAGCGCAAATTTTGAAGCGCAAAAGTAAAGGCGATGGACAACAACAACAACAACAACAACAACAACAACAACAACAAGGTACTGTCACAACCGATGCAACGACGACGACGACGAACGCGAATGGAAACGACTCGGCGAACGTGGTCATCGGTCAAGTAGTCGAAGTGACGGCGGAAACCATTGCGAAGCTGGACGAGATTGTGACCCCGGCGGCGAGGCGAGCGAAAGCGTTGGACGTGAACGTTAAGTATTTGAAGTGGGAAGGAACGCCGGTGAGTAACGTCGTGTAAACTTCATCATAGATTCTTTGTTGAATAGAGTAGTGGTACATTTAATTGATTTCTTTCAAAGTTGTGTGGTCGGTTTTTATTATCTACTTTCAATCCCACGGCGCGCGGCCCGTGTTCAAGAACTTCTTCCTGTCGTACACGTCGCAATCTTTTTCTTCAATTTTTTCTGGCTTCAAACCGCGTTCGCCGAGTTCTTTCGAGGACATTTTGGACTCTTCGTACACTCTGGACATGAACGATTCTTTCGCGTCCACGCACCCGCAATACGCGGCGTGCACGAGACCAGCCACGTGTTGTTGTTTTTCCTCGCTTTTGCCTTTTTCATCCTTGCCCAACTTACCGCCGTCGTCGTTACCCTTGTTCAAGTGCGACTTAAAGTCGTACGTCACGTAGTTTGGCGCTTGCACTTGCGTCAGAGCTTTGATAATCACCCCATTTTCTCTTTCTTTCGGTGCAATTTCCCACGTCAAAACGCCTTGCTCCGTGTTGTCTTTATCTTCCGGATCTTCGCGTTTCAACCAAGTGCGCAAGACTCGAGCGGCGTCTTTGTTCGCCGGCGTCGCGGCAATCAAACCCGTATTCGTCGCGTGTTGCTCGGTCGCACCGCCAAAGTCACTCAACGTGACCAGCGCGGCGTCGTGATCGAGTAATTCGTGCAACACGTCTTCGCGCATGTCTCTTAAGAACACCGTCGACGCGTCCACAAACATTGCCGCGTATCCGGCATCGACCAACGTTTTGACCGCTTTCACTTTTCTCCACGTCCACAACTGGCGTAATTTCACGCCAAAGTTGGAATCGTACGCCGATTTGTACGAACCTTCGTCGTTCGTGTACTTGCCCAACATGTCTTCCATCTCGTGATCGAAGAAGCACGTGTGTTGGCAACTCTTCGTCACGCGATCTTTACACTGCTTCACGGATTTTTCGTCCGAAAGAATGAAAGTCAATCGATTAGCGATTTCTGGCGCGTGTCTTTTCGCAGAGTCTAACATAATCTCCGCCAACGGCCAATACGCGGCGTTCGCGATGGTTAAAATTCTCAAGTCTTTATCCGACGGCTTCAAATCGTGCGCCTCCAAGTGGTCGATGAGGTGCGGAATCGGCTCTGGGCCGTTGTACCAATCGTTCTTGTTTCTGTGATGATGATTATCTTCGTCATCCTTTTCTTCTTCTTTTCTTTCTTCTCTTTCACCCATCTTTGATGAGGACTGTCTCTCTTTTTCTTCGTATTCTCTCGAGCGCTTGCCTTCTTTCGACGACGATTCAGACGATAACGAATGTTTTGAAGAAGAAGAAGAAGAATCATTCTTCTTCGACGATGATGATGATTTGCTGCTGCTTTTACTCGTCGTCGTCTTCTTAATCTTCTCCTCCTCTTCTTTCTTCTTCTTCGCGATTGCGACTTTCGTCGGTTTCGGCGTCAAATCCTTCCTCGGGTACTTCACCTCTCGCTTCTCGCTCTTGCCGTTCGGGTTCCAGTCGCCGGCTAACGGCTTCGCCGCCCCTAAGTTCGCCACCACCCCGTGTTCTCTCTTATACGAACTCTCCGGCGCTACAATTCGCTCGCTTAAACTTATCGGTAAAAACTCCCCGAGATTTGTTCGTAAAGAGTCAAAGCGTTCTCGCGGCAGACAGACTAAGACCACCAAGAGGAGGACGAAGCCGAATTTCACGCCTACGGCGAACCCACCGATGGCGGATGGAACGTTGACTTTTGTCCGAGCTTTTGCGATCTTTTTGAGTAAAGAGGACGCGTTTCGATGTTTTACGGTAGTTTCTTCTTCTTCTTTAGCATAGTTCGGGGTTTCTAAAAGACCCGAGCGTTCGTTCGCCCTGGCGTTGGTGATGGATGCCGCCGGGCCGCGTCCCATCGTCATTTTTCCCGTAAAATCCGAGAGAAGAATATATACAAGAAGACGCTCTCTTCTGTGCACGACGACGACTACGAATAAATACGGAAGAAGAAAAAGAAGCGCAACAATGAACAACTGCTTCTCTCTCTCTCTCGCGTGTGCACGGAAAGCGCGCAAAGTAAACGCTCTGAAATGAAGAGACAAAAATGGTCTAAAGAGGGGAGAGAGACATGTGCCTTTAAAACTGCAATTAGGGTTGTACACCCTAAACACTTTTGTCTGTACACCCTAAATAATTTTGTCTTTGAAAAAAGTCGTTTCGTTTGGAAAAGTCTCGTCAGAATTACTCAAAGAAAGAGAGAGAGAGAGAGAGAGAGAGATGCGCGCAGAAGAAAGAAGGTCTTCTCAGCATTCCTCCTCTTTTACTCCGACGTCTTCTTCTTCTCTTCTGTTGCGTTGCGAAGAGGAGGAGGAAGATGATGTGATCGTCCTCGTGGACCCAGAATTAGATATTGGAGCGCGTTTGTTCGAAGAGACGAAGTTGAAGACGAAGAAGACGGATCTCGTCGTCGTCGTTCGGAATCATCGCGAGGAGGAGGAGAAAAAAACGCGCGACGAAAATGACAATCACAGCAGCTCTGAACAAACGACGGGAGGAGGAGCACTCTCGTCGCTGTTTTTTTATGACGACGATAAAGACGAGAGCGTTAAGAAGAAGAAGACAAAGACGAAGAGTAAACGAACGCGGTGGGATTTGGTGACCACAAAAACAACCACCACGAACAAAAAGAAGAAGATTGATGAAGACGAGAAACGAAACGAACGACCAAAGTGCACTTTACGCCTGGAATATTGGATGCGCTCGGAAGAAATGACGGCGAAGAAAAGAGAGCACGTGGCGAAATTAGACGAACTTGGAGGGTATTACGGCGTGGAGGACCACATAGAGAAGACGGTGTTTGGAAACAACCCGGGGGTGAACGTCGTTCTGGAAGAGAACATGTTCCCGTACGATTGTCCTCCGGGCGTCTCGCATTGGACGCTGTGGAGCAGAGAAGACATGAAAGGCGAAGAGATTCAAGAGTGGGTCAGCGAGTACTTGAGGAAACACAGAAAGGACGTCGTGGAGTGGAATTACGACATGAACGATAACTGTTCGGTGGACGTGCCGCATTATCACGTGTTTTTACGCGTGGAGGACGAAGAGTACGAGATGAAGGCGCGATCGAAACCGGGGGAGATTTCGTACTCCAGAGATGAGAGAGCGATGAATGAAGGCGCTTCAGAAGGTGGTGGTAGTAAGAGGCATTAGATTAGCCCATAGGAAATTTATTAGAGCGCGAGGAATACTTTTTAATTCTAAAACTACAAAAACATCTAGTACATAATCTACCTATTATCTACCTATTATTTATCGTCGTCGTCGTTGACGAAAACTTTAAAACTATCTTCGTCGAATTCCGTTTCCGGGACGCCGAAAGTCTCGTACACGATTTTCACCAACGACGCTTGAGATTCTTCGTATTTCTTACCGCCGAGTTCGTCCTCGTAATCGATCAAATCTTCGTCTTCAAAGTCATCGTCTTTCTCTCCGTCGTCATCCGACTCGATCGAAGCCGAAGAAGAAGAAGAAGAAGAAGAGTTCATAAAACTCTTCGTCATAATCTGATACGTTCTCCCGCCTTGATTGTTACTTCTTCTTCCGGAACTCAACATCAACCCGTCGACTTCGGAGAGTTCTCTCAAAACTCTTTCGCACGCCGCGGTCCATCGCAACCACGCCGGGTTAACTTCCGTGACAGTTTTCGTCTTTTTCCCTCCTGTTCCTCCTCCTCCTCCTCCCCGGGAAGATTTCTTCTTTGTTGGCACTTCAACTTGCCGTTTCCTCGTCGAGTATTTCGGAACGGTTTTTAAACCGGAATAGTACAACGCGATCGGTGTCGCGAGCGTGGCGATGAGAAATTCTGCGCTCACGCCTTCTTCGGTCAATTTAACGTCTTTTCCAACGTACTTGTCGAAATTTTCCAGCAATTTAAACAAGCCACCGGCGGTGACGCCGCTTGGAACTCGTTTCTTGGATACATCATCCGCGACATCATCCTTATTCATGAATATCGTTCGAAAGTCTTCCTTCTCCTCGTCCCAACTCTTCGCGTCTAAAACGTGTTCAAATCCAGTCTTTTGAAACTCTAGCATCGTCCTTTTCCTGCCGCCTCTTTCTTTGATGAAACGAGCTACAGTTGGCATCAACACGTCCAAAGTCGAACTCATCCACAGCATCTTCATGCCGATTTTCGAGTAGCCTCTCGCCAAACACGCTCGCGTTTCCAACATCTTTCTCTCTCGATTCAACTCGTTCAGTAAAGGCGCGTACGCGCGCATGGTCGCGCGAACTTCTTTGGTCGGTTCCATGTTTCGCTTTGCACTGACGCGAATGGCTCTCAAAATCCTCGCAGGGTCATCTTTAAACGCCACGTGCGGTTTTCCGATCGATCGAACAATGTTATCTCGCAAATCTCCGTACCCATCCACGTAGTCGTGCAACAGATTCCTCAATAATTCGTACGCCATGCCATTGACGGTGAAATCGCGCTTGCGAGCGTCTTTCCGTAAATACATTCTCGGCGAACTTTGCCAACTCGGGTCGATGTCATCGTCGTCTGAATCGTCGTCGTCGTCGTTGCCGCCGCCGCCGTCTGTTTCTGCATCTTCCTCGCTTTTCTCATCGCCTTCGGTACAACTGGACACCTCCACGTACGGCCTTCCGTGCGTCGGTTTAAAAGTTCTCACGTGCGCGACTCTAAACCGTCGTCCAACGACCCTCACGCGTTTCCATCCAAACACGTGTTGTATGTCCGCATATTTCGCGTCCGTCATCACGTCAAAGTCCCTCGGTTTCGCGCCTTGCAATAAATCTCTCACCGCGCCGCCGACGATGTACGCTTTGAACCCTCGCCCGGATAACCGTTCGCAAATATCCCACACCTCCCGAGGAATCACTTTTTTTGACCCGGGCGGCAGCGCGGCGTAATACCTCCGGCCTCGAATCAAATGCGGCGACACGCCTAACAGTTTCGCCTCGCGTTCAATCTCAGGCGTGTAGTCTCGATGGTTCATCGTCATCGTCTCCTTCTTCGTCTTCTTCGTCTTCTTCCTATTATTCGTCGTCGTCGTCGTCGCGAGCACGTGTAACTCGCGCGCTTCGCTCAGCGGCGTCCGTTGCCGCTCTAATCGTCTCTTTTCCAAGATTTCCTCCGCGCGCATGTTAATAACCCCTTCATTATTAAACCTTCGTTCGCCTTCTGGTGGTCTCTTTGTCTTCTTCTTCGTCTTCTTCTTCTCGTCCGTTTCCTTCCTCTGCGTTGTTTCTATGCCTCGTTTTTCGTTGGTGTTGTTGTTGTTACTGTTTATACTACGACTCGCCCCGGAAGCCGCGAACGACGGAAACGAAGTACACGACAGCGCTCTTCTTTTCGTCGTCGTCGTTTCCGTCGAAAGTTTTGGTCGAAATTTTCCTCGGAACGAAGAAGTACTCTTCGATGATGACGATGCATTTGATGCGAATGGTTTCCAACGCTTCGAAGAATCATCCTTCGTGCCTCCTCCTTCTCCTCCTCCAAACGTTCGAATGCCTCTCGAACACGTCGAAGAAGAAGAACACTCGACGACGCGCTGCTGAGGGAAGCCCTTTCTCTCGCTTCCTCTCTTCCGCGCGAAAAGAGGAGGCGCGAGCAACAGTCTTCTCCGCGACATGTTCTTTTGACTTTGTAACGACTTTCAAGTCTTCACTTCTTTTTTCCCCGACGCGAGGACTCTTGGGAGATATGACGACGAGTGTTTCGCACCAGAAAACGAGACGACGACGAAGACAAAAACCGCCGCTTTCTCAGAGTCTCCTCCTTTGCTTGGTATTGGTTGCACTTGTCGTCGCGCTCGAGAGACAGAGCGGATGGGGTGCGCGCGGAGACGACGCGCAAAGAGAAGACGTTTCGTCGACCTTTCAGAACGGGCAGCACGTGCGACATTTTTCCTTGAAGCACAGGAAGATTGATGTAGAGTTTAGAAAGGAAAAGGAGGAAAGAAATGGTGATCGTGAGAACGAAGGGCACGAGGAGGACGATGATGATGATTTGGCAGTCTTTCAGAAGAAGAGAAGACGACGAAGAAGAAGAGCTTTAAAACAAAGTTCCTCCGCTGGATTAGAACTGAACGGGAAAGCGAGAGATACGGGGTATTTTTACGCCACGGTATTGATTGGCACACCTGGGCATCAATTTGAAGTCATCGTAGATACGGGGTCGACGTATACGTTCGTGACGTGTTACCCGTGCGCTTCGTGCGGTCAGCACGGATCGAACGCGCCGTACGACGCGGCGAAATCGAGCTCGTACGAACGCGTGCCGTGCGGTTCCGGATGTATTTTTGGCGCCTGTCGAGCGAGCGGTTTGTGTGAATACGACGAGAAGTTTTCGGAGGATTCGCAAGTCGGTGGGCACGTGGTGAGTGATGTCATCGACGTCGGAGGGAGTTTAGGGACGCCGAGGATACATTTTGGATGTAACTCGCTCGAGACGAACATGTTGAAGACGCAAAAGGCGAACGGGATGATTGCTTTAGGCAGAGCCGAGGCTGGGTTACACCGACAGTTGAAGAAGAAGGCGTATCCGCCGGGTTCCTACGATGGAACGTTCGGTTTGTGTTTAGGATCGTTCGAAGGCGGAGGCGTTTTGAGTTTAGGTAAGTTGCCGGAACAGCACTACGCGAACTTTGTGACTCGAAAAACGCACACGAGTACGGTAAAGTTAGTCAAAGGGTCGAAATCGCAATATTATAACGTAGAGGTGCACCGGATGTTTGTCAGAAATACAGAGCTCAAAAAACCAAGCGGAGCGGAGTTAATGGAAGCGTTTCGAGCCGGGTACGGGACCGTTCTCGATTCCGGAACAACGTACACGTATTTACACGAAGACGTCTTCATACCGTTCATATCGGAGATTGAAGATAAAGTGGTCAACGATCACGGCGCGAACTTTTTCCGAGTTAGTGGTGGCGATCCAAACTACCCGAACGACGTGTGTTGGAGAAGCTTGAACGAAAATCAACAGTTATCGGAATCTAACGTGAACTATTTGTTCCCGACGTTCAATCTCACTTTTATAGGCGTGAACGAGGAGGAACTTCCCATCCAGTTTCTTCCGGAGAATTATTTGTTCGTGCACCCGAACGAACCGAACGCGTTTTGTGTCGGAGTGTTCGATAATGGACAACAAGGTTCTATAATTGGTGGCATATTCGCTCGGAACACGCTCTTTGAATTCGACGACGAAAGCGCGCAGCAAACGGTGAAAATCTCACCGAAAGTGGATTGCGACGGTTTGCGCGAGGCGATGGATTTCGACATGGCGACGGGCGCTACGCGACATCCCCCTCCACCACCGGCTCCGAGAGCGCCTGAATCACCGGGAACGCCCGGAACTGGGTTCGACAGAGACCGAGCTAAAGAAGCGAGAGAGCAAATCATGTTCAAAGTCATGATTGGTGGCTTTATCATCGTCGGCACGCTCTTCTTCGCGGCGGTTGGATTAGCGCGAATGTATTTTTGGAAGTTTAAACGATACAGACAGTTTTCGAAGTGGATGAAATTACGGAATGAAACCGATGAATTCGAGGACGAAGACGACGACGTCTTTTCCGACACCGAAAATGCTTTTGACGACGACGACGTCCCGGACAATAAATCGCCGCGCGAGCGCGCCATAGAAATGGGCGATTTGAGAAACTTGAGCAGCGAAGAAAGAGCGATACTTCATCGAGAAAAAATGGGTAGTAATAATAACAACAACAACAGCCACAACACCGCGGAAAGAGGTCTTATTGGTGGTCTCGTTGGATCAGTCATAAGCGCGCCGTTCCGTATGTTAGGTTTCGGTGGCAGTAGTGCTGGCGGTCACAACCCCTACTCGAACGCCCAGCCTCGCACGCTCCGCGAACAAACCTTACCGACCACAGACACGCCGCCCGTCACGGAAGGTGACTTTGGCACCCGCACCGGACGCCTCACCGAAAGCGCCAAGCGAAACAATCGCATTGGTAATAACGGCAACGAAAACGATGAATTCTTCGACGCGCCGTTGAGCTCGCAAACGGATTTAGAAAGCCATCACGCCGGCGTAGACGAAAGCGGCGGGGACATCAAAGCCGTCTGGAAAAGGTTCAATTTGAAGTAGTAGTAGTAGTAAAGATGTATAGCCCGTGTAGCAGTGGTAGAAAATGAAGAAGAGTAGTAGTAGTATGTATGCGCGCGTATCGTCCTCTGCGTTTAATGTAACTTTCATCAACTTCGCATCAAAGTCTCTCGCATTTACTCCAAAATTTACCGCACGAGAGAGAGAAAAAACAAATCAAAGTCGACGCACGCGCATTCGCGGTCAGAGAGGAGGAATCGAAAAAAGAGTTGTTGAGCGCGCACTGAGAGAGAGTGCGAGTGCGCGTGTGTGTGGTGAACGCATCTTCTGAAAGCTTTTGGTTGAAGAACTGTAAGAAGGTCGTTGTGGGGAAATTCAGAAGAGGAAGAATGGAAGTAAACAGAAGACTATTCTTCGATCAAAACGCGACGATTATCGTCGCATCTTCTCCAACCGTGCGAGAGAGCGTGTGTTCTGGTGGTAACGGTTCGTTCCAGGACCGTTTGAAAGCATCCTTACGAGATGGGCACGTCGTCGATAATTTAAGAAACGTTCCGATTCGAAACAATCAAAACGACGGTCAAGTGTCGCACTATTTGTCCAGCGCGCGATTGAACGTGATTGGCTTTAACGAAGGGAAGGTGAAGAGGAAAGAAGAGGTGTGCGAGCAAATGAACCAAGTGAGAAAAAGGACGTTAAGGGAGCTGGAGAGTAGTGGTAAGGAGAGTTCGCACGGTACGTTCGATTTGGCGTCGATCGAGCGCGACGAAACGTTGTTGGACGTTGTTTTTCGAGAAGAGCGTAACGAAGACGCCGTGTTACACTCGAGAAAGGCGTTTGAGAACCATTACGACGGTTTACAAGATTCGATTCGATATCATAATTTAAACCCGAGCGATTATCCAGTCGCGGTTATATGCGTCTGCTCGGCAAGCGAGCCTGAACCGCAAAATCAGTTGGAGTTGATGTTGCGCGAGACGATGCAAAACGCACCGTGTTTTGTCAAGCAAAGAGCGGACGTGGACGTCGTTCGGCACTTTGTGGTTTTGCAAGACGCGAAGGAAGGAGGTGGAGAAGGAAACACGAGCAAATTGCAACCCATGGATGACAACGAGGTTGAAATATTCAGAGCGAGAAACGAGACGCACGAGCGAGCGCTTATGGACGTTAAACGGAAATTTTCAGAGCAAAAAGTGAGCGCATTGACGATAAATTTTAGCGACAGCGAATTTGAAAAAATTGTGTTGAATGCTTTCATGAGGAGGTTGACGGAAAGAGTCATCGCACCGCACATGGAACGATTGTTGTACGGATTAAACGCTATGATTTTCAACACCAGGAAAGGATTTAAGAACCAATTCAAATCGTTTTGGGGGAGGAACGTGGTCGGGACGAGTAGCAGCGGGAGCGGTACGACCGCGGTACCGATTCCTCCGTTAGCGAATTCCTCGCCTTCGCACTCTCGAGAAGGCAGCGATACCAATCTCTCAGCCGTTGGTCCGAGCACTACTTCGTATACGGTCTCTAAGCAAGACGTGTACTCGTCGCAAGAATCACAAATTCGAAAAGCCGCAGATTTAAGCTTATTTTTAGGCGACATCGATAACGCGATCGCGAGTTATAAACTTGTTGGGTCGGATTATAAAGCGGAGAAGAACTGGAAGAGTTGCGCTTTGGCTTACGAAGCGTCTGGAATCGCTTTGACTATAAAGGCGGACGATATTAGAAAGAATAGTAATAGTAGCGGGACTTTGGCGAGTCCGATGAAGAGTAGCGGTAGCGGTAGTAATTTAGGCTCTGGAGGAAACGACGAAGCGATGCGTAAAGAAGCGGACGCGGCGTTTGAGTACGCGCTTTCGTGTTACGCGAAAGTCAAAAAACAAAGAGACGAATATCTCACCGCAGCAGCGGGAGGAATCACCCCAGCTTCGTTGGATGTAGATTCGTTCAATTACATAGACGAAATGATGGTTTTGTGTTCTATTCGCAGGGCGGTTTCGCTCATCGCGAGTGGTAAATTTCGTGAAGCGGCGACAACGTTCGCTAAAGAAGCCGCAAACTTTGGCGGTATCGACGATTTGCAATCCGCGCTGTTGCTCGAGCGTGCCTCGAGAAATTTCTTAGAGATTGACGCTTCGAGAACGCTGACGAGGAAAGTTCCAAAATCGCTACCTTGGATGAGGAAACACGCGTTTCATGCCGCGTTGGCTGGTCACGGATACGCGCGCGTAAACGCGCGACGCGCGGCGGCGAGGTGTTACGCTTTATCTTTAGCATCCTTAGGATATGAAAATACCTGGCACAAGTGTCGAGAGCACTGCTTGTTTTCGCTCGCTCGATTAGCCGCGCACGATGGGAACAACGCAGACGCGGTTCGATATTTTCAACGATTACTCGGGAGTAGCGACGGTCGGAAGAACGAGTTTGGTAGCAACGATCGCATACACGCCAGTCGAACGGAAACTACACAGAGAACGTATTTGAGAGAATATTTACACGTCGTGTCGAGTTATTTGAACGGAGACAAATCTTCTCATATATCATGTGATGTCGTTTCGGCGCCATTGCCGGAGGTGGACGTGAGCACCGTTTTCGTCTCATTCGTCAACGATGAAGATCAGAACTCTGGGGTGATTGATAAGACGAGGGCGACACCGATGACGTTACCAACAACACCGACGGACCAAAACGCATCGTTGTCTTCTCCGGGACTCGAACGACAGATGTCGAACGGCGCGAGTCCCGGTTTTCTCAAACATACGGCGCGATCAAAGATTGCGTTTGGCGACGTGTCTTGGAAATCTATCGAGGAAAAATCTGGCGTCGTTCCAAACTTACAAGGCGGTGCGAATAACGCTTCCAGCAATTGGCTCGATGGTGGTAGCAGTAAAGCATCAAAGGAACAGCGTTCAGTAACCGCGAAAGATGAAGTCGTTTTCGTCACGGCGAAGCTCTCGAATCCTTTGAGAATACCGATTACTTTGCACAACGTTTCTTTGGAGTGGGAATTTTCGGACCAATCGGATATAAAAGATGTGACAAACGACGCAGTCGCGTGTGAAACCATCGCTCTGCTCGAACTGCAACCAAACGAAAAAAGTGAAATAACTTTACGCGTGACGCCGAAGAAGCCGGGCGTTTTACGTGTCGTTGGCGTAAAGTGGACTTTAGAAAATACGGCGCTCGGCAAAGCTACGTTTGACATTAAAGCGCCGTTGTCCAGGCGGGACACGGCAAAGGAGAAAGCGACCAAGGTTCGTAAGATTTGGGTGCGAGATATCCCGGAGGAATCGCGGTTAGTTTTTGATATTGTCGATACCGTTCCAAGACTTGAGGCGACCTTTGAGAGCAGCGAGGGGAGTTTAGCGAACGCCTCATCAGCTGTGGCGCTCGATGGGTCCATCTCAAAAGTCAACGTGATCATTCGAAACGTGAGCGACGCGACTGCGCGACACGTCCGCATCCGTTTACCTTCCAATGCGTTTACACCGTGCGAGAATGATATGCACCGCGTTGTAAGTAATAACAGTAAACAATACGGGAACGTATTCGCTGTCAGTGATTCGATTCAACCGAAAGAACACGTTTGTATATCGTGTTGGTTCCACCCGGCTCGTCTATCGCCGAAAGATTTTGAAGCTTTGGATAGTGCGCTGTTATCGTCGGAAGGTGCGAATGATCCATACTTCGACGACGACGACGACAACGACGATAACAACGACACTGAAAATAGTAACAACGCTCGGATGATGAACTCGGGCAACGCGACGACGCAGGAATCGCGCGCCCTGGTGTGTTATCAACCAGAACCGCCGGCGCCTAAACTTTTGAGGTATCGGTTGGCGAAGCTTTCGAAGCGGTA
>JACLAB010002973.1_pt1 | contig 13405 bp, 7 predicted proteins | sample 8027921 | NCBI WGS metagenome assembly JACLAB01 (sample SAMN15725117, study PRJNA655200) | protist metagenome | isolation source: fluorescence activated cell sorting (FACS) single amplified genomes of... | place: USA: West Boothbay Harbor, Gulf of Maine | collected 2000-07-19
TACATCGCCGCCGGGGACAAGGAGGCGCTCTCTTGGCTCAAGAAGCTCGAGCTGATCCAGTCCATCCTCGGCCAGAACCACAAGATCACGCTCGCCAGGCTCGGCGCCGCGAGCGTCTACCTTCGGTGGATCAGCACCGGCGCGCTCTTCTGCGCCGAGGACGGGAACCACCACAGGCCTAACCGACCGGCTGAGATTGCGAGGGACATCTTCGTGAGCATCGAGACCGTCGCGGGCGAGCTGTACAAGCACGGCGCGGAGGTTGGGGAGGGTGAGAGGCAGATGATGCGTCAGATCCACCCCTGGCTACCCTCTTTCTCCTCGGAGTTTGCCTGCGCGGAGCCCCTGACGCGCATTCGCAACATCGCGCACAGGAGCGACATCAGCGAGGACCTCAAGAAGCAGATCAAGCACACCATCCAGAACAAGCTCCACAGGAACGCGGGTCCCGATGACTTGGTCGCCACCGAGGCGTTCATCAAGCGCATCACCGTCGACGCCCACCCCGGGGAGTGTCCCCAGCAGTTTGTCGACGAGTTCATGCTCTTTTACGACGAGCTCAAGAGGTTCTTCAACTGCTCGGGTGCGATCGAACGACTCGACGCCATGTACGACACCTTCGAGGACGAGACCAGGGCGCAGGTCCAGGAGCTCAAGGATGCGATGCAGGCCCTCGACGATGGATCCGCGGGTCACGACGGTCTCACCGGCGGCGAGGGCCAGGCGATTCTTCGAGCGCTCAACGCGTCCGTCGCGGTCCGCGTCATCTTCACCGGGGGACTGTCCACCGGCATGCGCAATGATGCTCCGAACGAGGCGGTGTCGCAACGTCAGGCGTGGAGGCTCGCGGAGATTGCCTTGGAGGAACTCGCCTTTGTCGTCCTCGCGAGGGCTCTGCAGTCGGCGGGCGCGGGCGTCGAGGGCGAGGGCGACGAGAAGACGAGCTACTACGCCAACTCCCTCAACTCCGGCGATGCGGCCATGTGGGGCTGCGCCGCAGCATGTGCCGCCGCTGGTTTGAGGCACATGGCCATGTGCATGTGGCGACCTATGGAGTGCAACGCCGTGGCGCGTGAGCTAGAGGCTTGGGTGCGTTACGGGTCCCCGATCACGACGCAGGAGGATGCGCTGCGATGCCGGGCGTCGCTGCAACGCGCCAGGCGGCTCGTCGAGGCTCACACACAGGCGCTCATCGACGGGTTCGGCGACATGCCCGTCGGTATGGGCAGGGCGTTCGGGCTTCAGGAACACCAGGGTGGCACCTTCGTCGACGCCGTCATCCGCGCCAACGTGTCCTTCCAGCTTTCCCGACTCATCTCTCCGATGCTCCGCGCCGCAACCTTCGCGGCTGGGTCCGACACCGCCGGCTACGACTCGATCGTGCTCGGTGGACCGGTGGTTGGCATCCTCCAGGAGTGCGACCGCCTCGAGCCCGGCGCGATTGATACTATGTGGCACAAGGGTAAGGTGGCGCCGGTGGTGGCGCTGGTGTGGGGCGCGGACGGCGACGAGGAGGTATCCGCGGCGGGGAACCAGGTCCGCGGCGTGCTGCTGGCGAGGGACCTGCCGCACCTGTCGCACCTCGCCATCCGAGCCAGGCAGGAGCAGGTGGCTCTGGCCACGACCGAGGATGAGGAGACCAGGAACTACGCTAAGTACCTCGTGGGTCAGTGGGTGTTTTTCCACGTCACCCCCGAGGGTGTAATCCTCGCGCCCGCGTCGGATGCGCAGATTGCCGAGTACGAAGCCGGGGCGGCGCGCAGTAAGCCCGCGTCCGAACCTCCTGCCGCGCCTGAACCGATGCATGAGCCCGAGGAGGATGTCAAGAAAAAGGGCAAGGGTAAGAAGGACAAGGGGAAGGGTAAGAAGGACACGGGAAAGGGGAAGGGAAACAAGGGGAAGGATGCACCCACGACCAAGGCGCCTGAGACGAAGGTCACCGCGCAGGGTACCGTGCAGTTCTCGAATAAGCTGGAGTGCGGTCCGCTTGGTGACGCCACCAAGGAGACTGGCGGCGCCAAGGCTTCGGTGTGCGGTGAGCTCACCCACTTCGCCGAACGACCCGAGGCTGGCTTCAAGGCTCCCCCTGGCGTATTCGTCCCATTCGGTGTCATGGAGACGTGCATGAGGGACGCTGGCAAGGGTGACGAGCTCACGAGTCTCATCGCGGCGCTCGACGCCGCAACCGCTCCCCAAGATCCGGATCCCGCCGCGATTGAGGACGCGTGCAAGGCTGTCAGGGACCTGATCGAGTGCGTGCCTTTCCCCGCGGACCTGGCGGCGCAGATTGCCGCGGCGATGCCCACCAACTCGTGGGTAGTCGTCAGGTCCAGCGCCAACGTGGAGGACCTGGCGGGTATGTCGGCGGCTGGTCTGTACGAGTCCGTGCTCGGCGTGTCCACGTCGTCATCCGCGGAGCTGGGTTCCGCGGTCCAGGAGGTGTGGGCGTCGCTGTACAGCCGCAGAGCGGTGCTGGCGCGACGCGCGGCGGGTCTGAAGCAGGCTGACGCACACATGGCTGTTCTCGTCCAGGAGATGGCGCCCGCGAACGTCTCCTTCGTGCTGCACACCGCCGCGGTGTCCGGCGCTGATAACACCAGGGGCGCGGACGGTGTCGCGCCCTCGCGCACCCTCGAGGCTGAGATCGCGGTGGGGCTCGGGGAGACCCTGGCGTCCGGCGCGAGGGGTACACCGTGGCGTCTGGAGGTTGATCAAACGTCCGGGGAGGTTCGAACCACCGCGTTTGCGTCCCTCGGCACAGCCATCATCATGCACGCGCACGCCATGCACATGGGGATTCAGACCGCGGCTGTGGACTACTCGGCGCAGGAACTCTCGACGGATAAGGAGAAGAGAGACACGCTGGGAAGGAGACTCGCTGCGGTGGGTGCCGCGCTCGAGGCTGAGTACGGCGCTCCTCAAGACATCGAGGGGTGCCTCGTCGGGGACGAGGTTTACATCGTGCAGTCTCGGCCGCAGCCCCTGTGATGAGCTGGGTCGGTCTCTTGGGGGGAGGGTGTCACACGCGTAGTGCGTGGGTTGATATATTTTCGGTATTCTTATTACAAGTGTGTTGAATGAAGCCCGTCTGCTCTACACCCCGGTCCGGGTGAATTAATCAACACTTGCCGATTGAAGCGATTTGAGCGCAGCGCAGACGAGGTCAGCCACCGTGATGGTTCCAAAAATTCCACCTTCGACCTGCATCGTCTTGATGTGAGCACGACAAAATTCCATTTCTGAGCCTGCTGTCCCGTCCGCCACCAGTATACACTCGAGCCCACGCTCCGTCGCGCCCCTGATGGTGGACGACACGCACACCTCCGTTGTGAGTCCCGCGACAATTAGGTACTTGATTCCGGCGCAGCGCAGGCAGTGCTCGAGGTCTGTGTGCATGAACTTGTCGTAACCCGGGCCGTCGAATACCTCCTCGCCCTCAATAGGCGCCAGCTCTGGAATTATCTCCCACCCCGGCGAACCTCGAACCAGGAACTTACTCCCGGTCTGCGACGTCATCCCGATCTCCGCCCCAGCCAAACAGCTCCTCCATTTCTTGTACTTCGAGAGGTCAATCAACGATGGCCTGTGCCCTTCCCTGGTATGAAAGACCATCACCCCAGCATTTCTCGCGGCCTCAAGTACATGCATCACTTTCTTCACAGCTGTTTGGGCATGCTCTATGTCGCCGCCCACCTTTGCGAGATACCCGTCCGGGTGGCAAAAGTCTTTTTGGAAGTCGATGAGCAGAAGGGCGACCTCGTCCGGGCTGCAGGGGCCATCGTGCGGCCAGCGATCGTTATATCTCAATGAATCACGTGCCGTCTCTGCCGTCGACTTACCTGGGAATATCGTTTCTACAGAAAACTGCTCATCGTCTCTCTCACGTTTGGGCATCTCGCCTGTGCCCCTCGGGAGCGTGATCCCTGCGCGTGCGTGTGACCTTGTGTTTTCCAAAGGTCGCGCGGAAAACGATGTGAAGGCGGTCGAAATATAATCGCACGTCCCCAAAACTCACTCTCCCCCCGCGCGCCCCCTGGGCGTCGATAGTAGGGTTATCCGATCAGAGACGCGGAATAGATCCCTTAGGTGAATTGTGACAACAGTAGCAGGGCGACATGGGTGTCACCGGCAGGTAAGATCCGACGCGGTCCCTCAACCCCACAACCGGGTGCCGTCTTCGGGCGATCGCCCCTTTTCGGTGGAGCCCGTCAATCGCACCGCCCGTCTTTAGCTATCTCTATCTCCATCTATACGTATCCACCGGCCCGATCTTACCCTCGCATCTCCTCCTCATTCGGTGTTGCAGGCTCGTGAGATGTTGTAACGTGATGGAGTTGATCGGTGACCTGTTCCTGCGTCTCACCGGACCGGTCTACTTCCTCTTCGGGATGTCCCTGATCGTCAGCGTCATGTTCCTCCTGTTCACCGTCATCCTGCCCAAGACGAAGGACGGTGTGACGGGGGCGGCGCTGTCCATGTTCACCGCGTGGGTGTTCTTCAACACGATGTTCAACTACTTCATGGCCGCCAGAACCAACCCGGGCTCGCCCAGGGAGCAGGACGTGCAGGTGCTGTGCGCCGAGGCTGGCGCCGGGGTGCGACGCTGGTGCCACCGCTGCGAGTGCCCCAAGCCCGAGCTCACGCACCACTGCAAGGTGTGCCGCAAGTGCGTGCTCAAGATGGACCACCATTGCCCCTGGGTCAACAACTGCGTGGGACACAGGAACTACAGGTACTTCTTCAACTTTCTCGCCTGGCTCTGGCTCGCGTGTCTCCTCACGGTGGCGCTCACGTGGAGACCGGCGTGGTACGGAGGGTACGGCCTGACCTCGGGGTTGAAACGCGTGCCACTCGACGGTGCCGTGGGTGGAGTAAACCCCATCGTGGGTGGAGTTAACCCCACGGGGAGGCACGCGGCCAAGATCGCGGAGCTGAGGGGCGTGAACGCGGTCGGCGTCGAGGCGCGAGCGCTCAACACGGATGAGAAGACGGCGACGCTGTTCTCGACGGTGCTCGCCTTGTCCATATTCTGCGCCATGTGCCTGATGTGGTTCTGGCACATTTACCTGGTGTGCACGGCGCAGACCACGATAGACTACTACACGTTCAAGGACCTGCGCCGGGAGGCCAAGAGGCGCGGTATCGTGTGGAGGAACCCGCACCACCTCGGGTCGGTCAAGGCCAACTGGCAGGAGGTGTTCGACGAGAAGGGACGGAACTGGTGGTGGATGTGGGCCATGCCGCGCCTCAGACCCCACCGCGGGTCGGGCGTGCCGGTCGTCATGGTGGATCCGAGTGGTGCGTAGCCTGTAGCTCGTTAGTCGCATTCGTTTTACGACGTAAGGGTGCGCGGAGAAGCACCGAAATATTCAGCCAATCAGAGCCGAGAAAGCTTCCAGGGTGGATTTCCCGCGCCATTTCGGACCTTTCTTGCGCGGACGAGCCGCACCGAATTCAAACCCGCGGCCGCCGAGGCGGTATGGCGCTTACCGGCCCGGCGATACCCTCGGTGCGTCGTGCGCTCGATTTGGGAGTCGTATCCAGGCAAAGGGATGTTCGCGCCGGGGCACTCCATCGGCACACGGCGGTATGGACCTTGCCTCCGCTTCAACGGGGTCATCAAATGACGCTGACCTGGAATAGCCCGGCCGAGGACGCTCTCGCCGTGTCGCTCTCGCCGTCGTCGTCGTGGCACCAGCGGACATCCGGACGAGGTAACCGCGGAGATGGTTCGGGTGAACATTCGGACCCGATGTGGTGGCTGCACGGCGCGTCCGCGTCCAGCCGCTTCCTCATGCAGACTCTCGGCGCCTCGTCTCCCAACGGCGAGTCCGAGGACCATGCCCTCCCCTCGCTCGTCACCCAGAGCGGCTCCAACCCACCCGTCACCGGCGGACCAATCATAACCCCCAAGCGTAACCCCAAGCTTCTCACCGGGAACGACGGCCCGGACCTGTTTCAAACGAGGATCGCCACCTGGAACACGTGGTGGGTGGATGCGCTCGAGGCCAACAACGTCGAGGCGATCAAGATGTGCTTCGAGATGCCTTGGGCCGACGCGGGGATGATCGTGTCCTCCATGCGCGCCATCAACGAACCGAGGACGTTTCAGGCGGTGGTCCTGCTACTCGCCGAACGGAGGAAGGGTGAGCTGGAGACCAGGGAGCACGTCGGGGGTCTGACCGCGTTGGCGTGGGCCGCTAAGCGGGGAGACGCGCGATCCATCGACGCGTTGGTGACCTACGGTGCCGTGGTGGACGCACGGGACGACGCCGGCGCGACCCCGCTGCTGCACGCGGTCGTCGCGGACGCCACGCCCGCGGTGGAGTGTCTGCTCGGCTTCGGCGCGGATCCAAACGCGAGGGCGTACGGCGGCAGAAAGAGGCGGGGAGACGAGTCGGTTGTTTCCGACGAGTCACACGTTTCCGACGACGGGTGGTCACCCCTGGGATGGGCCGCGAGGAAGGGTCAGCTCGGGTCGCTCCGGCTACTTTTGACGCACGGCGCGGACGTGAACATGCGCGGGGGTGCCGGTGGGTCCACGCCGCTGATCCAGGCGGCGATGGGAGGACACCTGGAGGCTGTGCGCGAGTTGGTCTCGGCGGGTGCCGTTGACTCCCGGGACGAGAGCGGGTTCACCGCGGCGATGCACGCGGGGTTCAGGCACCCTCAGAACGCGCAGCTGCTCGGCGCCGTGGCGGGGGCGTCGTCGGCGTCGATCGGCATCTGATCACGCCCGACAATGTACTCTAAAGATTCTTTTTTCGATTTCTGTTGTAACAAATGGTCAGATAGGACCTTGTACCCACTCCGTGTATCCGCGTAGTCACACCAGCTCCCAGTCCTCGTCGGAACCCGCGCCCGCGTCGCCTCTATCCGAGTCCGAGTCCGAGTCCCACGGGGGCGGGCCGGGCGCCACGGTCAGTATGGGCGTGGACCCGGCGCGGGTGGCGAGCAGCTCCAGCTCGAGACACAGCGAGTCAAAGTCGGCGCGTGTCCGGCAGTAGAACCCCAGCACCATGCTCGGATCCAGCTCCCTCGCGTTCATGTGAAGCACCGACTGGCAGTGGTAGGTCTCCGCGGGGAACGGTCCGCTCTCCGGTGACCCTGTTTGCGCGCAGCCCCATATCTGTTCCAGCGGCACAGCCACCTGCACCGTGTGGGGGTCCAGGTAGAACAGCTCCTGCTCCTGGGCTCCCACGAAGTAAAGCGACGCGCACGGCTTACCCCCCAGAATCCCGACTGACTGGGTCATGCTCAGCATGCGAACGATACCGGGTACGTACCTGGGGTTGACGCATCTGTCCAACCCCAACACCAGCGGGACCAAAATAACCATAGGCGCCCATCCCGGATCAGTCTCACCCCCGTTCGCCGCGCTGAACGGCGCACCGGGCAGGTCCATCATCCGCCCCGCGTCGCCGGTCCCGTCGCCCACACCCGATTTCCTCGCGAAATCCTCGGCAACCTTGAGCACCAGAGACTTGTACAGAGTCGGGGCGCCGCCGCCGAAACCCCCATCTTTCCCCGCCACCACGTGCGCGGCCACACCTCCGGGCCTGGACGAGTTCACGAGCGCCGCGAGACCCTGCGCCAGCACGCACGGGCCCAGCCACCGCCCCGCAGCCACCGACGGCTTATCGCCGCCCCAGTCGTCCACGATGGAGTGTATTGAAAACGGGCACGAGTCACGGTCGGGGTGGTCGCCGAACCACCCAAGCAGACGGACGTGCGCAGCATCCGCGGGAGATGTGCGGGCCGGCGGCGTCTTGGAACCGTCCGTCGATGACGTCGCGTGGGTGACATCTGAGTTTCCCGCGTTCTCCGATCCACTCAAGGGAACCTCATTCGCGCCCTCGCGTCCGTCGCGCCCGGCTCCGTTCCAACCCGAGTCCCACCGCTGCAGCAGACTCGCCACCCCAGCCGCCGCCCCCGCACCCACACCGGCTCCAAACCCCGTAACCGCCATACCGTCCGTCGATGCGGGTGTCAATGCGACATCAGCCACCGACGAACGCGGCGGCGGTGGTTCCCACCTCCACTGTCGACCGAAGAAGTGCGTTTGGAGCGAGTTTGCGAGGAGCATCTGGCCGCTGCGCAGGGTGCAACCCCACCCCGCGTCCGTGGTGTACGTGCTGCCTCCAATTTGCGGGAACCCGCGCCTGTACGTGATCCACACCCTGCTGTGAAAGTCATCCACGAACGAACGTAGGCCCGGATCGTCGTCGTCCCCGAGCCCCTGCGCGTTCGCGTTCGACGCCTGAGGCGTGAAGACGCCCCCGAAACGAGGCGACGCGGCGGGTCGGTCGGTCACGCGCGGGGACGGGGACGCCGTGGGTTGGCCGGGCGAACCCTCCCCCGCGCCGGGCCTCCCGAACCTCGCCCTGATACCCTCGACGACGTGTTTCATCGCCGCTCCCGCCCGGGTCTCCTGCCGCTCCCCGCCCGTCGCGCGTTGTTGACTCCCCTCCTCCCGCGCCTCGGCGGTGCCCTCTTCATTTGCCTCGTCGTCACCCCCGGGTCCCGTCGCTTCACCCTCACCGCGTACCCCGTGACCCGTCACGATATCGTCACTCGGTCCTTCTGACCCTGGCTGCGTCGTCACGGGACCCGGCCCGCGCCCTCTCGGTGCGGGAGGGACCCGGTCGTACGAGCATCCCAGCAGCGTCATCTTGCCGCAGCTCTCCGGCAGCCTCGAGTTGGGATTGAGGAAGTTCCTCAGGCGACGCACCGCCGGCAGCGTGGCGACGAGGCTCAGCCGGTGGCGTAGCCGCCTCGCAGCTTGCGTGACATCCGCCGCGAGGTCGGCATCCCCAGGAGGGGTCCCCGCGGCGGACGCCCCTCCCTCCATGCGCGTTCAAAAATGGCGCTAAACTTTTATCCAGTCGATGTGAGTCGTTTGGCAGCAGAAGTGCAGAAGGTTTTGGCACTGGCCGATACTTTTAGCTGCGCGCCCGCACTCTCGCCAGCGTCGTGGAGCGTGATTCAGGGACTCGACGGGGTTCGTGACGACCTGTGAAGGCGCCGGGGTCGAGTGGTGCGCATCACACGGGTCGGGTCGCGGGTCAACCCTCGCGCACGACGTGGGTGGGCGAATTTGAACGCAACCCCAGAACGCGATGAGTGCCAGCAAATACCGAGGGGCGGGGGCTTTGGCGTACGGCGACATGAAGCTATCGCTGAGGAAACACGGCAAGCAGAAGGACGTGCACAGGTCGCTGAAGATCGCCATGGTGTGCAGCGATTGCCTCCTGGTATCCTTCCAGCCCCTCCTCGTGCACCTGAGCAAGTCAGACGACGGAACCTTCGCGTTCGATCCGATCAGCGTCAACCTCCTGGTGGAGTGCGTCAAGTGCGTCTTCGCCGTGTGCATGATCGTGTACTCGGCCAACAAGCCGTCGCCGGAGGCCAAGGCTCTGAGGTCGATGTCCAGACTGAAGAGGGCGGCGAAGGAGAACATGCCGCTGGCGTTCCCATCCGCTCTTCACGCGGTGAACAACTACCTCAAGTTCGCGATGCAGCTCTACTTTTCCCCAACCACCGTTCGCATGCTCGCGAACCTGAAGGTGCTCGTGATCGCCGTGCTGCTCAAGACGATCACGCGCCGTCGGTTCAGCGTCATACAGTGGGAGGCCCTAGCGCTGTTGGTGTTGGGTGTGACTGTGAACCAGATGAGGGTGTGTTGGGGCGGGTCGTCGATGGCGCACCCGGCGCCTATCGCGGCGCCGCCCGGACCGGAGGGTCTCGCCCTCGCGCCGCCTCTCGCCCTCACGCCGCCCCCGTCTACTAAATGGCACATGGTGGAACAGGAGGACGCGGCTATGTCACCGGTGGCGCTGGTGTACACGCTGATGTTCATATCGTTCCCGTCGGTCGCGAGCGTGTTCAACGAGGTGACCATGAAGAAGAACTTTGACACGTCGGTTTCGCTGCAGATGTTCTTCTCGTACTTTTACGGCGCGGTGTTCAACCTCATCGGGTTGTTCGGGGTGGGCATATACAGGAGTTGGAACGGTGGGAGCGAGGGGTGGATGCCGAGCGTGTTCAGGGGTCATTCCATCGTCACCTGTGTACTGGTGGCGAACAACGCGGCGCAGGGTGTGCTGTCAACCTTCTTCTTCAAGTTTGCGGATTCGGTGATGAAGAAACACAGCAGCAACGCGGCGACTATATTCACCGCCCTGCTGTCGGCGGTCATGTTCGGGCAGACGCTGCGGTCTAACTTCGTGGTCGGAGGGGTGATCGTGCTCATATCCATGCACCTGTTCTACGCAAAGCCGGACTCGTTGTTGGCCAACGGCGGGGAATCGCGGAAGGGCGGGCTGACGGTTTCGCCGAGCATGGAACACTTCGGAGCTGTGCCGCCCAGCCGCACGCAGAGCTCGAGCAGCTTCGACAGCGCCGGGTCCGTGGAAGGATTGGGGACGGTGGAGGAGGGATACGGGTCACCGGCGTCGTTGGGTGTGGCGAGGTCCAGGTCGGGGTTCGGGGCTGACCGCGAGCCGCTGCTGCCGAGATAGCACACCCGTGGGTTCTGTCGAATAAGAGTCTTACAAATGCTCAACTTTTCCCCCGTCTTCTGTTACGAAGGACCGCGGTGATTGTTGAAACGAATCCGCCTCGTTCCCGGGATGGGTTACTCTCCCTTCCCGACGACGCCCGTGCGTCTGCGCACATCCGTCCAGATCCGATACCGCGCCTCACCTCGGTTGGACCTCCACCGGATCCCTTCCCAGCCGCGAACCCACGCAGCCAAACCCCCCGTCTTTCGTGCCCTGGAATCTCACCCCGATACCTACAGCTCGTCGTCCTGAACCTTTACCCGTCGCCATCCCAGGTCCTCGGGCTTCTCCCAGGTGCTCTCCTTCGTCTCGGTGTTGTGATAATACTCGCGGTCCCCGTGCTCCTCGCTCTTCATCGTCTTCCACGGCCCGGGGTAGTCCCACGTGGTCTCGCCCGTCTTTGGATCGAGGTAATACTTGTTTCCGCTATTCTCGTCCCTGAATGGCACGGGCACCTTGGGCAGGTCCCACGTCGTGTGATTGGTGACGTCGTTCCAGTAGTACTCGCGCTCGATCGCCAAAACAGCGAGGGGCGCCAGTATCAGCGCCAACACCGCGAGAAGCAGCAATCGGAGCGTCATCGCGCGCGGGTCTCTGATGACGTCCTCGGGGGCGAATCGCCTGTTACATCTCCGATATCCGACCGTGAGATCGAGCACTCGACAGGACCCGAGCTTCCTTGGAAAACAAGGCTCGTGTCACGCTCTGGGGCTCACTGTGACAGGCGACTCGCGCAGCTTCGGCGTGCGCGTCTGCGCCATGAGTGACTGGGATCAGCGACGGCGGGATCAGCGTCGCTCCAGGTCGAGATCACCGCCGAACAGGAGGTGCGCGCGTCACCCACCCTGCCGCCCCCAATTAGCCCTAACAATCTGGATTCTCGGCCGGATCTGACCTTCCGCCCCTCTCTCCACCTAGGTTCGATCGTCCACCGAGTAGGGACCGCGCCGAATGGACCCGTGGCGGACGCGGCGGTGGAAGAAGCCCGAGTCCGCCTCCCAGGGGAAGATGGGACGACCGCGGCAGGGACAGGAGCAGGGACAGGAGCTGGGACCGAGGCGCACCGGCCTACGGCGGCGACGGAGATCGGTTTCCCCAGCGAAGGTCGCCGGTGAGGTACGAGCGAGACTGGGTCGATCGCGACCGTGACGACAGGGGCTACCAGACGCAACAACAACCACGCGGCTACGACGAGGGCTACCCACAGCGGCAGCAGCAGCGGGGCGGGTACGACCGGCCCCGCAGTGAAGAGGGCAATAATCGGGGTGAAAACTTTCACAGGGGCGGCGGCGACGGTGCCGGCGGCGGACAATGGGACAATGGTGAGAGCTGAAACGCTGTATCGACGTCGTGAGCCGGTGTGCTCCGATCGTTCCCTTTGCGCGGCAACGAACCCGACACGAAACTGACGGAAGAGTATTCTCTCTTCTCTCCTCCCCCATCTACGTTAATAGCGGCAGGAACGCAGCGGGTGAACCACGACCAAAACAGGAACCAGGGCTGGAAGCAGCAAGGACGTGACGACGACAGGGACCGACCGCCGCGGGTGGACAGATCGCAGTGGGTAAAAAAGTCGGACTGGAATTGCCCGAGGGGGTGCGGCGTGGTTTTCGGCAGCAAGAGCAACTGCTACAAGTGCGGCGCGCCCAGGGAGTCGGATGAGAGCGCCGAGGTACCGGCGCAGACCACGGCGCTGATCCACGGCGCCCTGGTGTCCGGCAGGTACGATTGGGTGTGTAACGTGGCGGGGTGTATCTCGGTTAACTTCGCGCGACGGACGACGTGCTTCACGTGCGCCGTCCCGAAAGGCGTTCACGCGACCAACGTGGATCAGACGGACCCGAGCGGGTTACCCAAGTTTGACCCGGCGTTGGCGCGACAGGCTTTGGACGCCACCGCCGCAGCCGCGTGGGGTGCGTCGGTGCACGGTACACAGCCCGTGAACGCGGAGGTTAACGCCGCGTGGATGCCCAAGGAATTCAATGAAACCGCCGGCCAAGCGACTGAACCCGCCCCGCAACCCGCGCAACCGAAGGACGCGTCAAAGAAGAAGAGGCGGAAGGAGGCCGCTTTGCCCGGTGCCATCGAGGATGCGGCGGGTGGTGAGGCTGCCGTGGCGGCGCTTGAACAGAGCGGGTACGTGTACGACCCCGACACCGGATACTACAAGGATGAAAAGTCTGGGATGTGGTACGATCCAAACTCGGGTCTCAGCTACCACGCCGAGTCAGCCGCGTGGTACAAGTGGAACACGGAGACGAACGCATACGAACCCGCGGCAGGCCAGGCACCCGCGGCGGTGACAGCCAATGTCCAGCAGCAGCAGCAGCAGCAGCCGCAGAGCGCGGCGAAGAAGCCGAGGGTGACTGCCACCATCGGGTCCTCAGCCAAGCTCGATGTGGTCGCCATCAAGAAGCACCAGGTTGCCAAGCTCGCATCGGCTGAGCTGGAGAAGGTTGAGAGCGCGTACAGGGACAGGGCGGCGGAGAGACGAACCATGCACGGCGAGACCACGATCGCGGGAGGTGCGGTCAAAGGGAAGGTGTACGGAGGGAAGATTCGAACGCCGGGTGTGCCTGGGTACGCGCCGGGATCAACGCCGCAGTCGGACAGTAAGGCGGAGGCGGAGGATTCCTACAAGGCTTCGGTGCAGAGGGTGGCGCTGGAGAGATTCCAGGCGGCGATGAAGGAGTAAACAAAACGACAAACATAGCGATGAATGAAAAGCATCAAACGTCACAATCTTGCTATCTTTGCGCTCCTCTCGCCTCCATCATCGCCGTTTGTTGCGACGCTAATGTTGTATAACACGTGTGCGCTTTGACACTCCTTGCATCTATCGC
>JACLAB010001326.1_pt1 | contig 13399 bp, 17 predicted proteins | sample 8027921 | NCBI WGS metagenome assembly JACLAB01 (sample SAMN15725117, study PRJNA655200) | protist metagenome | isolation source: fluorescence activated cell sorting (FACS) single amplified genomes of... | place: USA: West Boothbay Harbor, Gulf of Maine | collected 2000-07-19
TTTATTTTTGTACTTTTATGCAGACACCATGTTTGGCCGGGTTAAAGCCCTGACAGATGATAGGGGAAAGCGCATCACAGAGGCAGGCCCCGCTGTACCAGTGCGTCTACTGGGGCTGCGCAGCGTACCTACAGCGGGCCAGGAACTGCTGTCAGTACCCTCTGAAGCCCGGGCAAGAGAAATCTCAGAGCGTAGGACGAGGTTAGCAGAGCTCAGGCAGGCGCAGAGGGTAGCACGAGCCAATAGTGCGGAGGGGGAGGGCATAGATGGTCAACCACAGGTATGTTTATGTATGTATATTAGGGTTGCTGTAGCCGTGTCACACCCCAAATATCATGACCCCTGTGCTTAATACACATAATAACCATACTAATATTGAACCTTGTAATTCACTATGACCCAGCTGTCCCTTGTGCTTAAGGCCGATGGTGTGGGCACCCTGGACGCGCTCGAGCAGGTGGTGGCGGGGCTTTCCGCACGTTCGTGTATTATTGCTGTAACTTTGCCATGAGGGCTGTAGCTCTATACCACGAGTATTATACTCGATGCCTAGTGGTTCATGTAGAAGGTGTGGTGTATTTCTATCACATCCTAGAGTATTTTTATTTTATTTTTTTATGACCATCACATTGACAAATCCCTAAACATCATTTATCAATATTAACAGGTACGGACGACGTGGCGCTAAAGATTGTTGAACGATCAGTGGGGAACGTCACGCGTTCCGATGTGGAACATGCAAGTACCAGTGGTGCGGTTGTGCTGGGCTTCAATGTGAGCATGGCGGACTCGGCTACTAGAGCCGTGGCCAAGGAGTTGGATGTATCCGTGTATAGAGATACCATCATCTACCGTCTAGAAGAGGCTTTAGCGGATCAAATGGAACGCACTTTGCCCAGAGAAAGAGTAGAAGCACTAATTGGTACTGCTAGAGTACAACAGGTGTTCATGCTGCGCGACAAGAAGAGCACAGAGGTTGCGGGCTGTGTAGTTGACTCCGGCCGCATACGCACATCACCCGAAGGCAGGGGGGGGGGCTGCCTCTCTTATACAAGGTAACGCGCCCCTCGGCTGCTGCAACTTATGCTAATGAGCGGCGAGGGGCGGAGCTAGCAGCGGAGGAGGGATACAGTCCCAATCAAGGAAAAGATGGGGAAGAAGTGAGAAGTTCCGTGGAGAAGGCACTACTAGAGGCGGGAATTGTATTCCAAGAGATGGAAGTGTCCGCAGAAACGTGCGAGCTTAAGCGGTTCAAGGACGTGGTGAGTTCCGTAGAACAGGGCTCTGAATGTGGCCTAGTGCTGTCTCGATTTAAGGGCTGGCAGGAAGGAGACTTGGTGGAGTGTTTTACAGTAGAACACACCCAGAAGAAGCTCGACCTTATCAAGAGGGAATAAATTCGTTATCAATAAAGAGAGTGTAGGTACACTATATGATGACTAAATTTTAGGCTGGCGGGCTGAGGAAGGAATGCCTAAGGTACAGGCAGTGGGGATTTGTTGTAGATTTGATAATTCTGTATGCTTTACTAAAAACTGCGAATGCTGATGTAGACTACACACTCTGATTCGAATAGTTCCAGATGAATAGTGTTAATGATCAACAATTTATCTACAATTTACAACACTAATTTTTACATATACAGCTATTATTGAAGCCTGCACCCCATACACGTACGCACCACTCCTGCATGCCGTAAGTGCTACTCGCATGTCTGCAGTAGTTTACCCTTCCAATTACCCCACTTGCTGGTGTCTTGGCTAAATGCGCTAGCACCATGGAACATACCTCCCATACTAGTAACAGATGAGACGTCCCATCGACCTATGTCCTGGTTGAATGCACTCTCACCTTGGAACATAAATGCCATATGGCATGGCGTGCGTGGGCAAGAGGGACCGTGCGTGCGGTAGATATATAGCACGTCCGATTTCGGTCGCGACGAGGAATGTGGAATTAAACACGCCAAAAAGTTATATTTCTACCTGCAGTGACCATAATGGCTGATATTTATTCTAAAAGATCTAGAAAGGCACTTGAATACCATGATCATTCGGTTTCGAGCGAAGAACAGCTCTCTTCGAAAAACCTCGAGATGAGTAGTTTGGTCGCGGTAAATATGGAGAATCAAGAGTGTTTTCGTAAAGATATAACACCATTTCGCTTGTCTGGTAGTGATCATCTTTTTCTTGAAAACTGCGTTTATTCTAACGTTGATATTGGTGGTTTTGGTGATGACAGTAGAAGTGGTAGAATAAGAGACATTTCGATACTAGAAAATGTAGACGATGCGACAACAATAATGGAAAAAACACAAGAAGCTGCAATAACTGAAGGTGTAGCGGGAGATGCGGGAGAAAACACAGCCGAAAGCAATTTCAGAACTAATATTGGAGATACAAATGATGATGGAAGTAACGATGGATCCGGGGCGGTGATCAGAGAGGAACAGGACAATGAGAGCCTGAGCTTGGCCTTGGAGCCCGCGTCTGATAAGACCCTATCAGACTCAGAACAGGGATCGTGGGTGCACGAAGTAATGACACAGGCACAAGGGCAGGAAATAGTGGCGGAAGTGATGACGCAGGAGCAGGAGGTAGTTCAGGTAGCAATGCGGGAAGTAGAGCAATCAACGCAAGAGCAGGACGAGGAAAAAGAAAATAATCCTGTCACCGACCAGTCAATCAACATCATAAACGCTATGAACACTACGAATTCTTTGAGCGCTGTGGAAAACACTGCAGGCCCGGTAAGGAAGCGAGTTTGCAGGGAGCAAGACTTCATCGACACCGACAGCAGCTGTGACAAGGATACTGATAGATTTATGAAGAAGTGCTTTGGAGGGAAGGATGATAGTGATAGCGTTGTCAATAGCGAAGAAGAGGAAGAGGAAGAGAAAGAGAAGGAAATAGAAGACCAGTGTCTATGGGAAGCCCCTCCTTTAGACAATCCCACAGACAGCAGCAAGTTCCAGGTAATTGCTGGGTAGAAAAGTACAGTGTAGTGCGCACATCGAACAAGAACTGCGCACCGACCTGATCTGGGTGGAAATGTGGATATTAGTTGGAATCTGTATCTCGTACAAATGTTCGGTTGTGTTGCATACACCATCCACACTAATCCCTGCCACACACACGCATCCCGCACACCCCAATCTCCAGGTGCTGCTGTCGGAAGAGTTGGCTGAGGCCTCTCCCTGGTTGCTAGGTGGACTGGCCGATCAGGTACCTGTCTATATATGTAGTGTCTGATATATATGTCTTGATGTTTCTGCACTCAACCAACTCTAACTATGCCTTCGCATATATTCGATCATGCATTACACATATGTAGGGCATCATGAGCACGGACTGCGCCTTGCAGAGTCCCGTTAGCCTAGTGCTGGATCTGCGGGCCTGTGTACGTGATATAGCATGCGATATAGCTATGTGTATCATTTATAATGAGAACAACGCCCTCATACTTATAACCCCGATCAACTCCTAATAACTCTTCCAACCGTCCCTCCAGGTATGCATTCTGCCCGAGACGGTAGTCATGCACAGAGTCTCTCTCAAGAAGTACCTAAAGGCCCTAGCGGCTGTGTCTTTCAAGTTCAGACAGATATACCTGGTGGTGCTTGAACCTAGCTCAGTGGGGTGGACTGATGGAAGAAGCTCTCGCAGTAGCAGCAGTAGTAGCAGTAGTAGTAGCAGTAGTAGTAGCAGAAGTAGTAGCAGCAGCAGCAACAACAACAACAACAACAACAATGCTAGTAGCAGCAGCAGTGTGAGCCCCTCTGGTGTCTCCGGCACAGATAGTACCAACGCTTGTATTAACACCAGCGTTGGTGCCAGTAAAAATCCGGATCCTAAGGACTCCCTGCCCGAGTGGCATAGTAGTCTGTTCCAGTCTCTGTCCCAGTACCCGTGCCGCTTCTGCGTGAGGCAGGCCACAGCTAAGCTATTGCCTCGTCTGCTGCGCGGGCTGTGCGAGGATGCGGACAGGGAGAAGGAGATCGTGCTCAGGGGGGAGATAACCGATACGACACCCAATACGAGTACTGCTACCATGAGTACCACCAGCTCTTCTAGTGCTCGTACCGGCACTCCCTCCGCTAGAACCAGCACTGGCGCTAACAGTGGCGCCAGCACTAATACTGTAGAGCTCTATGCAGAGGCCTCCGTACTCCCAACAGTTTATCGCGCACTGCAGACGGGATCCATCAGTCCCCAGCACTGCAGCTGGCTGGAGTTGTTCCCCTCTATCAATTACCTCAATGCGGCGGTGCTGCTTCATCACGCCATGGAATACGCACGCGAACGACCCATTCTCAGCACCAACTGTACCACCAGTACAACAAGTAACTCAAACCCTATAAGTGAACCTCCCGATCGTCCCTCCTCTATATCTGCCCTCTTCCTCAGCATGAAGCAACCGGATTGGCCGCACTGCCTGCGTCTGCGCCATGTGGACCTGCTGGACCTCCCCCATGCAGGTATGTATGTGTGTATGTGTATATTTCCGTGTGTATTCCATATCTTGCACGCCCTAGCATATGCGTAACAGATGCAATAACCCTGGTACACCCTATATCTATTCGTAGGGCTGCTGGCTGATATGAAGGCTTTGGCCTGCACGCATGTCGGACTGCGCCTACCCCCCCAGAGCAGGCTCCAGGGGGGAGATTTCCCTCAGAATATAACTCAGAACATGCTCCTGCACATGGATGACAGGGACAGGCGCAAAGCAGCTACCATTCCTTACAATACGCTTCCCGCAGTCCAGGACTCCCCGTGCCCCCAGCATTCCCAGTGCTCCCAGTATATGCAACAGCAGCAGCAGCAGCAGCAGCAATACCCACAACAACAGCAGCAATACCCACAACAGCAGCAGCAATACCCACAACAGGTTCTGCCTAGAACACATAGCCTGCACACCCGTCAGCATAGCCTGTTGGAACGAGGGCAGGGGGGGCGGCCTTATAACCCATATCCGCCCTCGCAGCCGCCCAACTACAGTGGCCACTACTTCCACAAGACGTGAGAGCATATGTAGCATAGGTGGACGGAATACCGATAAAAAGAAATTTTAAATGTCAATTATTATACTGTTACTATTAAATTCAGCCGATTCAGACGCACCTAAGATTGTTCGTGTATGTTTACTTGGTGTTCCTTAGCTTCTCCTTGGCTGTATCCAGGTCTGCCTGCACCCTGCCCCTGGAAGCGAATACGATGGACAGTGAACCAAGCGAAAGTGAAACAAGGCCAATATAAGTATGATTGTTGAGTACAATTAGGGCCCTGTAAAGATAGACTCAGCATTCACACAAACCTGAGATCCGAAAGGTTGATACCGTCTTTCCGCTCCATCCTTCGTACATCGGCTAACTTCTCTTGCAGTAGTGATACAGTAGCTTGAAGCTCCTCTCTAGGTATGTCAATGCGAAGAGTCGCTCCGCCCGCGAGTCCGCCCTACGTGACGTGTGCATATGGTCGCATATGAAGGAGTAGAGGGCAATTGAGCATGGTCGTTGGATCTGTGCGCGGTAAAGGTCCCCTACAAGCCGACAATTAATCTATCGCACGTCAATAGTCATGGTGTAGAGCAACAGCAACAGTCCCCGGCTACTCCACGATATTATGCTACCATGACACATATAAAGCCTCTTTTTTTTAACACGTACCTGAATCTCCAAGTCTCCGTGCAAGGTCTTCTGACGAAAGTCTTCCTCCTTCTTCTTAGCCTGGCTGCGCATGAACTGCAGTAGTCACATCAAAGCGTGAAAGGGATGTAAGAGCCAATATGAGTACGATGATTGAAGGGAATGGCCATGATACTTAAGATGTTGGTAGAGCTACAGCCCTCTGAAGTCCACCCATTCATCTATAGCACGTCAATACAAATATTGTAGAGCTATAGCCCCCTTAAAAATGCTTACCTGCAGCTGCGCAGCCCGCTCGGCGCTCATATTGTCATAGTCCTCCACTTCATCCGCCTCCGCCTCGGCCTTAAGCGCCTCGATGGCCATCACGGGGTGCTCTCCTTTGTATTTTATTTCAATTTTTTCATCACGATGAATATGTTTCGTAACGCCATTGTTGGTATGATGATGGCGTACGATAGATGTTTGGGGTTCATTGTTAGTATGATGGTTGCACTGGATGCTCATGAAATGGAAATATGGTCCTTTGCATCCCTAAAATATCCATGCTCGTATGACGCACCCATCATGAAGTCCAATCCCCCCTGACCGAGCAACCCGGCAACGCCCCCGCCTGGGTCCATCTCCACAATGTAGGTGGCTCTGCGCGGACAGGTAGAGCAGAGGATTAAGGAAATGCAGGGGCCATGTGAGTGTGGTGATAACGTGCCATGGATTTGATAATTAAGAGGATAATAGAGATACATCAACAGCTTGCGCATCAGTGACCATACATCACACGGCAAATGTTGGGGAGATACAGCCCTCCGAAGATCGACCCTCCCACCCGTACATCTATAGCACGTCACAGAACCCCGAAGACCAACCATTAGAGAAGCTACTCACCTGCATCGGCTACCCCGGTGCGGCTCAAGCACCAGAAAGCTGTTCATCCTTCCCCGAACCTGCAATTAGAGAGTTAGGGTAGATCATTTTAAGTATGATGGTGACGTACGATAGATGATTGGGGGTCATTATAAGTATGATGGTTTTCCTGTGTGATCGTTGTTACTAACAATGTGATGGAGCTGTATTAGGTCTATCACATGACTCATCCATGTTGAAAGTAACACTCATTGCACAGACTCATGGCCCTCTGAAGTCCTGTCGCTCATATACAGCACGTACTGTCCAGAAGGGCAGCCAGCGCCCTAAGCCCTGCGCTACAATGTCGTGGCCGCTTATCCTACTGCTATTTCTACTAATGCTATTGCCAGTGCTGCTTTTGCCTGTGATGATAGCTTCTGGCCCCAATCCCGTTATTGCAGATCTAGCGTCCTGGGTGAACAGTAGGATCGGCCCCACTGCTGTCAAGCCTAGTGCAGCGGGAGATAGGCGGCTGCAGACACTGATATAATCCCTGCTAGGGGTGATCCAGCCCCTGTCCGTCTTTATGTAGTCCAGACTCAGACCCAAGGAGTCCACCATAGCTGTGTCTGACACTGTCACCCTCTTATCCCAGTCCTGTCGGCTGCGGGCATTCTCCCATATCTGTGCCACTTTTTCTGGAGAGGATCGTATCTCGACTGTAGCCACCCGGCATATGGGCAGGGCCTCGTCAGACAGATCAAGCTTACTTGTGTAGACACGTCTGTTCGAACCAGATGATTCATCGTAGGTGTTAATAGTCTGTCGCACACTGTGGGTTATGGGATGTTATGGGTGCTGTTAAAGAGTGTGGTTGTCGTGACAATGATCTAGGGCTGTAATATAAAGGAAATAATATCTTTTAAGGACAATACCGAAACATACCTGTACACTTTCAACGAACCATCAAGTTGATCACCTGTCTCGACTCCCATCACTCCCTTCGTCGAGGCTTTTGATTTTTTTGCATTGCGCATAAGTTTCAGAGCATCTTTCTTCAGCTGGATTTTCATCATTCCCGCGCCAGTGCGATCCAAGACATTCCTCAGTCTGTACATGGTCCGCAAAGATTCATTCATTTCCTCCTCACAGAATGCGCTATTATTAACCCTACCAGCGACCTTTTCATAAGAAACAACTGCACCGGAGGCGAGAGCTACAAAAATTCTACGGTTTCTGTTTAATAGCAACATCAGAAAATATGAAACCAATGCATAAGGATTAAAGTTTAATAAATCTACTGTACGTCAAATTTTCTTTAATCGTTGATCTCTAACGCTGTGCGTAAGTATTACCACAATCTCTGCTTGAGACGCAGACTGTGCAGAAGCTTCACTAAGCATAAAATAAAACTGCATGCGTGAATATGCCTTCTTCGCCTGTACAGCCGGAGAAGGACAGTTCCGAGGAAATCTTTTCCAATGTTAGGAATTATGCGGTTGAAGCCAACAAGAATCTTTTTAGCGTACTGAATACCAACGGATCGCCTATTGATCAAGGCTGGTGGGGTCAAATTAAGGACTCTGTCTATGAGATGTACCTAAGTTATAGATTAGGATCCGTCAAGCAAATACCGAGATTCCTGTACATAAATTACAGTCAAAGCAAGGCACAGCAACACAATGTCGCTAATGAATCCCTTGGTCGAGGGGTCGATAACGCTATTGGGCGTACACTGACTCTGGATGAGCTGAGTAAGATCGAATACGGCAAGGAAAGTGTTCGCATATGCTGCATATCTGACACTCACGAGCGCCACACTTCCCTCACGATCCCTCCTTGTGATGTACTAATACACACCGGAGATATATTGTTCTGCGGCAGGAAACAGTCAGTTTTTACACAAGTGAAGAAGCTGCGCCAATTCAACGAGTGGCTCAAGGGCGCCCCTGCGCAGACGAAGATTGTCCTGGGCGGTAACCATGACGCGGTATTGACCCAGCTCACTCCTGTACAGATAGTACAGCACATTTTTAATAGCCATAGCAGCGGCAATAACAACGAAATGGAGAGTTCGAATCGAAAAGAGGAAGGAAAAGGAAAGGTGGGTAGTCTAGATAATTCATCAGTTGGCTTAATGAACTCACAATCAGCAGTGCACTATCTAGATAATGCCTTCGTAACTGTGCGGGGATTGCGCATGTTCGGCACCCCTTCTAGTAAAGGCATGAGTGGCAATAAAGCCTTTCAAGGCCCTGCGCACAGAGAACAGGCTCATCGCTGCATCACGGGACACCAAAATGAGCAATACAGGCAATATAGCACTACTTCAGAAACCTCCTCTTCAGGAAGGGAAAGTACTGCTGAGCCTGCACATCATACAGAAATAGAAGATTCTCTTCCCTATAATGACTATGGCCGGTCGCGCGTTGACGTGCTGCTATCCCACGGATTGGACTTGGGGGCAAACGACTTCAAGGACTTCTCCTCTACTGCTACTCCTGTCACTGCTACTTGTAGTTCAGGCTCCAAGGACAAAAATGCGTACAGCAGCGACCCAGATCCCAGATTTCCTCGACCCCTGCTGCATGTGTGGGGTCATCACCACAAGTCATACGGGGCCAAGTGGCTGCCATACACCCCTAACATTGGTAACGGGGAAAATAATACTGGTAATACAGAGGTCAAGGTGGGCGAGCATAGCGTGCTGTCCGTCTGTGCGACCACCATGGACAGCATGTACCAGCCGGTCAACCTCCCGGTGGTCATTGACCTGCCTCTGCCAGAGGGCTCCGCGAAGTAACGGTTGGTGAAGTTTAGACGAGAAAAAAAACTGGTTTCCTTGTGAATATCTACATTAGATAAATTATAACTTATTCATATGTCCAGATTGCATCTTTCTTATCTTCTTCCTCTACTCTAAAATCATTCTCATACGTCTACCCTGCCCTTTCATGTCATGGGGCCTCCGAGTGTTTATGCGTGGTCTGCCCTGAGGTGAAAGTCCAGAGAGCTGTCCAGCAGCACCCACAGCGCTTGGGTCTTGATTGCCGGTACAACCTCCTCCGTGCCATCATCATCTGATCTCTCCATATGCAGATTGTTTTCGATCGGCGTGGATCGGCCGCACGCAAGACGTGCGCAGATGTGCAGAACGATGCCTGCACTGTTCCCGCCTGTGTCATAGCCTGCCCCCGCTGAGGCCCTTACTGATCCTGGCCTTGATGACGGTAAGTCATAAATACATGAATCATCTGCATCTGCAGGGTCTAAAGAGCCAAATCCATTTATCCCAGCCCTTCGCACTCCAAAAACAACAGCTCCACTCCTGTCGTCCGCTCTACACCTGAGCCCCCCCCCACTGCTGAGCATCACTTTGTGTGCATCCATCTTGGCCTCTGCCTCCAGCACCTTCGTGGTCTCGTCCATTATTAGTTCGAAAGCCTTTCCAATGCCCCTATGGCTTGTCCCTCCCCTGCGTCCTCCTCTGGTTTGGCTTTTCTTCGTATCCGCAACTTCTGATTCGGCCTCTCTATACTCTTCCTGTGTCCCTTCTCCCTTCCGACTCCCTTGAATATTAACTAAGGTACAGTTGCCATCTTCTTCCGCATGTCCTGTAACGTGCGAAAACATCTTACGCTGCTCTTGACGCCGCTCCTCTGCCTCCTGCTGCAGTTGCTGGGATGTAGATGGCATGATGATGTTATATGGCATAGTATGGGGTTTGTGGGATAAGGGTAGGACGAGCATGTAATGGTCATTGTTAGCAAAGGAGTTTAGGGTTAGAATACACGTGAATTTACATGCAATATAAGTGCAATCTTCTACACACAACATGCACCCACCTGTTGCGCCTTTTCGAGCGCTCGCTGCATCTGCACGTTTATCTCCGCCTCCGACGGGAACCGCAAGAACACAGAGCACACTTCCGGGCGCAGTGCATTGACAGCGTTGATCAGTATCCCTCGCCCTGGTAAGGAATTCTCGTCCTTTTTCTCAGGGTCATTTACACCTGTATTTCTCATATTTTCCCAGCTATGTTTCTTCTGAGTCACCGCAGCCGCGGGGGAGAAGAACACTCCAGTGGCGCTTACATGAGAGGGTAATAACGGGTTGTGCTGCCCGATGTTCACTCCGGAGCAGATACCAGGGTTACGAATCTGCACCCTAGATGCATCACTGGTTGCCAGGAATGTAGGCAAGGGTGCGGGGATGCTACTATCTGGGAGGAACTGCAGCACCCTCTCCCTCAGTAGCAAAGGGAATCCATCCTGCCTCACCTTCATGTGGCGGGTGATGCAGTGACGTTTGGAATCATTATTAGTATGGTGGCTGTACTGAACGTTAATGGTGCTCCAGTATGAGATAGATCTGCATCAGACCTTTCATATGAATCATTCAGTAATGAACATGATACTCATGGTGAGAGAAACTTCATTGTGTGCACGCACCGCCATTGTTAGAATCTCTACGTGCAACCCCCATCCGTGGCCACCGCCCAGCCGCGTCTGTATGGCCCTGCCAGTGGTGGGAATATCATCCCCTGTACGTCCGTCCGAGCGTTCTTCATATCTGCGACTACTATGGATCCCGCCGCATATCAGCAGCTTCACATGCCCCCTGCTGGAGGAGGGGCCCTGGGTGGCGGTCATACCTATAGGCTCTGCACCTGCGCCATACGCACGTTTACCATCATCTTGCCCAACACTTGATGGAGGAGGGCCCAGACGTACGGATGAAAGCACCCGCAGCTGCATGGATCTGTTACCACTATTATTACTCCCTACAGGTTGCTCTGGCTTCGCTCCATTGACATCAATATTCCCAGCAGTAGGTTCTACCGACCAGCCAACGAGACTGGCCCGTCTGCCCGAGGCGACCAACATGTACTGGCCCTGGAGGGTGTGCGTTACCTGTGAAAGTGTTTTGTGCGCAGTGTGTGTGCGCACCACTGGGGAAGGAGACACAGCAGCCACGTCTCGGAGAGGGTTGACAGTATGGGATCCACTTGTAGATCTCCCGCACTTCGAGTGCGCGTGGACATTATACCTGTGCTTATGGCGCCTGGATTCAGGGTCCTTATCTGCGAAGACCGACAAGGGAGGGGGAGGACTCATCGTGGATGCATCTACCACCAGCACCGCCTTGGGCTCCACAGGCCCGTGCTTGGCTGGGTATACCAGAGAGGAAAGTGCTCGGAGTTGTAATCCTTCTTTTTGGGAAAATTTGGTGGTCTCTTGGGTGGTCTCATCCGAACTTGTGGGGCTATTTGAGCTGTTTTTGGTGCTTTCTATTGCATAGGCGGTGAATAGAGTGTCCCTTGCAACTCCCTCTGTGTCAGTAGCTGTAGTACTAGCAGCATTGGTGATATCAGCAACATTAGGGGTCGAATCAACCGCAGCAAGTAATCTATGAACAGCCATAAAACACTCCCCTTTGTGTCTGCCCTTGGATCCCGCACCGCCGAACCTGTTATCCTCCCGGCCTGTCTGCACCTGTGAAGATTGAAAAAGGATGAACAGGAATTATTATGGCATGATAGTTGTACCAAAAAAGTAGTGGTATAGATGACACTGCCCTTTGAAGTTCGCTTGTACGTACGCCGTGCCATGGGAGCACAGTGGGTGGGAGGCCAGATTTTACGCAGACCAGCTGTCCAAGACGCGCAGGCAGCATGGTGTTGACGAGCGCTGTATCCGCAATCCCTGCGGTATCGATGTGTAGTGTTGGCATGCCAGTGCTGGTATTATCAGCGGTGTTTGCGGTACCAGGACTACCCACATCCTCCAAGTCCGCTACCATCGGCAGAGGCGCTGATACGGCCAGCGGCTTCATGCAGGGGTAAGAGACGGAGTACAGCACATTAAGGGTGCGGGCGTCCAAGACGAGGATCCCCTGTTATACGTAAGGAGGTGGGTGAGCAGCGGATGACGTGCGGTCAGCACACAGATGCATTAGATAGAGCCACACTGCAACTCCATGACGAGCTGCTGCAAAGTGATATCACAGCCGTGGCACATAGAGAAGTACTTCCACGTATAGCTACTTATATCTCATAGAGCTGCACACCTGCATTGGTGTACTGAGCTGTCCAGCCGCAGATGAGCGCCAGCCTACCAGTAGCTGCTGCGCTCTGCCCGCGTCCTCCCCATTGTTAGTGCACCTCTCCACGTCAACCACCACCCGCCCGGGGGGCAGACGAAAGAACGTACGGGGGCTAAATTGGGCCTTGCCTTGACGAGTGTTATTCGCATTATTCGTGTTATTCATAAGTCGCATGGAACCAATGTTCAGCATTACGATTTTTTCCGCTGCTGTACCCTCACCTTGGCCTCCGTCTACATTTCTAAAATTGCCTTCATCCTCATCGTCATCACTTTCTTCGCTGTCGCCTGCCTCTGCTTGTTGGTCACTCTCACTGATGTTGCAAGCACCAACCGCCTTTGCAAGACTAGCAACGGACAGCCAGGCAAAGTGGGCCGCACTAATATCCCCAGCGGACCCTCGATTCTCTCTGCTAGGGCCGATGAGCCACGAAGGCACTTGCACCATGGCATGTTCAGTGCTAGCATCAGCAGAGCCAGAGGAGGCATTGAAGGCAGTGGATGTCTTCAGTACAGGAACACATGACCACATATACCCTCTGAGGACGGTAGGAAGCACCACTTCATCCTCTGCCTCAGCTGCTGCTGTTCGCGTTTCATCTTCTGCATTTGCATGTGCACTGTCGCTGTGGGCCTGGGAAGACAAGAAGAGAGCTGACGCCGCTTGAACGGCTTTGGCTTCCAAATTCGCGTCATCCAGAGCACCACCAGCACCAGCAGTATTACCAGTTTTATCCGTGCTGGCAGTTGGATCGAGATCTGCGAGCTGCTCCGCCAAAGCTTTCTGCTCCATAAGCTCTAG